>ENA-OWPM01000147-OWPM01000147.1-human-gut-metagenome-genome-assembly--contig:-NODE-147-length-93801-cov-6.274220_pt1 | contig 93801 bp, 96 predicted proteins | sample MGYA00248267_ERZ651852 | MGnify/ENA primary metagenome ERZ651852 (study PRJEB26924, sample SAMEA4378228) | human gut metagenome | biome: human gut; feature: human-associated habitat; material: faeces... | reverse complement strand
GAATATAAGAATATAAGAATATAAGAATATAAGAATATAAGAATATAAGAATATAAATTCTTACGAATTTGCTTATTTTATGGGAGTTAGAAGAAATTCTTTTAGAGGAAGCACCTATGCATATACATTTTAAAGAAACATCTTCATTAGTAGATAAAGATTGGCTATACTGTAATACGAAGCTTGAATAAAAAGAGCGTATATGTTACCTAAACTTTTTAATTTATTACTAGTTTAGAGTTGAGTGATTAAATATTAAAACAAATGGAGAAAATAAAAAGATTAAGAATTTATAAAATTCTTAATCTTTCATCTTGGTAGTTAACTAATGATTAGTTTTAGAAATAGGATATTATAGTCCTTTTTCGTACTGTTCTACCATTCTTTTAACCATTTCTCCACCAACGCTACCGCATTGTTTAGAAGTTAAATTTCCATTGTAGTCTGTGAATTGAACACCCATTTCACCAGCTACTGTATTTTTAAAATTTGCTAAACCTTGTTTAGCTTCAGGAACTAAAGTTTGATTACTATTGTAACTCATTATCATCAACCTCCTTTGGTTTACAATCATATATTGTGTAAAAAAAGAAAAAATATATTATAAAATTAAAGGACATATAGGACAACTTTAACATTTTTAGAAAGGATGAGACTTTTGAATAAATATAAGATAATAATGACAGGCGGAGGAACGGCAGGACATGTAACTCCAAATTTAGCACTAGTACCCAAGTTAAAAGAAAAGAATTTTGAAATAAAATACATTGGAAGTTTAGATGGAATAGAAAAAAATATAATAGAAGAAAATAATATCCCGTATTATGGAATCAGTAGTGGGAAGTTAAGACGATACTTTGATTTTAAGAATTTTACTGATCCGTTTAAGGTTCTAAAAGGTGTATTTGATGCTACAAGAATATTGGCAAAAGAAAAGCCAGATATTGTATTTTCTAAAGGCGGATTTGTAGCTGTACCAGTTGTAATAGCAGCTCATCTGAAGAAAATACCTATAGTTGCACATGAGTCAGATATGACTCCAGGTCTTGCAAATAAATTGTCAGCTCCATTTTGTGATAAGCTTTGTGTAACCTTCAGAGAAAGTCTCAAATATATAAAAGACAATAAGGGGATTTTGACAGGAAGTCCAATAAGGGAAGAAATATTAAAGGGCGATAAAATAAAAGGGAAAAAAATATGTGGGTTTAAAGATGAACGCGAAATTTTATTTATTATGGGTGGAAGTACAGGGTCAAAAGTTATTAATGATTTAATAAGAAATAACATAGATTCATTATTAAAAGACTATAATATAATTCATATTTGCGGAAAAGGAAATTTAGATTCGAATCTTGCAAATAAAATAGGATATAAACAATTTGAATATGTAAATGAAGAATTACCACATTTAATGGCATGTGCAGATTATATAATATCGAGAGCGGGTGCTAATTCTATTTTCGAATTTTTAACATTAAAAAAGCCAACTTTATTGATTCCTCTATCTAAAAAAGCCAGTAGAGGAGATCAGATTTTAAATGCTAAGTCATTTACAAAAGAAGGTTATTCACTAATGATAGAAGAAGAAGAATTAAATACTGAGAGATTTATTAATAAAATAAAGGAACTTAAACATGAGAAAAATAATCTTATAAGAAACATGGAAAATAGTCAAATGAAAAGTGGAGTTGAGAATATAGTTAAAATTTTACTTCAAAGTATAAAAAGATAATTACTACAAGAAATATAATTATTATATAAATCAGACCATTTTATACAATCTAATCTTGAAAAAATTTTTATGTGAGATATAATAAGAGAGTAGGTTATTGTATTTTGTGTGTGCAAGTTAATTATTTAACAAAATAAAATAGCAGACAATATTTATAATTTAAAATTATATTTTTATATATATAATTAAAAATGTTGGACTTTCAATGCTTTTAGTAGTTGTGTTCAAGAAGTATATAAAAGCATGGATTTGTGTTTTAGTATGTTTTTAGGAATGTAAACTAAAATTACATTCCTAAGTAATATAATTTTAGATTATAAAAAAAGTAAATTTAAAGTGTGTTTATTAGTTGGTCATTTTGTGACTTGCTTATAAAAATTTAAATTATTCTAATTTGAATTTTACCAAATGAAAGAGGGGTCAACGCGATGAGAAAAATGAAAACAATGGATGGTAATACTGCAGCAGCTCACGTTTCTTATGCATTTACAGAAGTTACTGCAATATACCCAATCACTCCATCATCACCAATGGCAGAACATGTTGATGAATGGGTAGCTCAAGGAAGAAAGAACATATTTGGACAACCTGTTAAGGTAATGGAAATGCAATCAGAAGCTGGAGCAGCTGGTGCAGTTCATGGATCTTTACAAGCTGGAGCATTAACAACAACTTATACTGCTTCACAAGGTTTATTATTGATGATACCAAACATGTATAAAATTGCTGGTGAAATGTTACCAGGAGTATTCCATGTATCAGCTAGAGCATTAGCTACATCTTCATTAAATATCTTTGGGGACCACCAAGATGTTATGGCAGCAAGACAAACTGGTTTTGCTATGCTTGCCGAAGGTTCAGTTCAAGAAGTAATGGATTTATCAGCTGTAGCTCATTTATCAGCTATTAAAGCAAGTATTCCATTTTGCAACTTCTTCGATGGATTTAGAACTTCTCATGAAATTCAAAAGATTGAAGTGCTTGAATATGATGAATTAGCAAAATTATTAGATTGGGATGCTGTTAAAGCTTTCAAAGCTAAAGCATTAAACCCAAATAACCCTGTAACAAGAGGAACTGCACAAAATGCAGATATATATTTCCAAGAAAGAGAATCAGTTAATAAATTCTACAATGAACTTCCAGAAGTTGTTGAAGGATACATGGCTGAAATCACTAAATTAACAGGAAGAGAATATCATTGCTTCGATTACTATGGTGCACCAGATGCAGACAAAGTTATTGTTGCTATGGGTTCAGTTACTGACGTTTGTGAAGAAACTGTAGATTACTTAAATGCAAACGGACAAAAAGTCGGTGTTGTTAAAGTAAGATTATTCAGACCGTTCTCAAATGAAAGATTATTAGCTGCTATTCCAAAGACTGTTAAGAAGATTGCAGTTTTAGATAGAACTAAAGAACCAGGTTCTGCTGGTGAACCATTATTCTTAGATGTAAGAAATGCATTCTACGGTAAAGCTGATGCTCCTGTAGTTGTTGGTGGTAGATTTGGTCTAGGTTCAAAGGATCCAAATCCAGGTCACATTGCAGCAGTATATGCTAACCTTGAAAAAGAAGAACCAAAGAACGGATTTACATTAGGAATAGTTGACGATGTTACAAATACTTCACTTGATGTAACTGAAGACATAGATGCTACACCAGAAGGAACTACAGCATGTAAGTTCTGGGGTCTTGGATCAGACGGTACTGTTGGTGCTAACAAGAGTGCAATCAAAATCATTGGAGACCATACAGACATGTATGCTCAAGGATACTTCTTCTATGATTCTAAGAAATCAGGTGGTATCACAGTATCTCACTTAAGATTTGGTAAGAAAGAAATTAAGTCACCATATTTAATAAATAAAGCAGATTTCGTTTCTTGTTCTAATCAATCATATGTACACAAATATAATGTACTTGATGGATTAAAACCGGGTTCTACTTTCTTATTAAACACTATCTGGAATCAAGAAGATTTAGAAAGAGAATTACCTGCTTCATACAAGAGATTTATAGCTAACAACAATATTAAGTTCTATACTTTAAATGCTGTAGCTATTGCTCAAGAGATTGGTCTTGGTGGAAGAATTAACATGATTATGCAATCTGCATTCTTCAAGTTAGCTAACATTATTCCAATAGAAGACGCTATTAAGTATTTAAAAGATGCTGTTGTGACTTCTTATGGTAAGAAGGGTGAAAAAGTAGTTAACATGAACAACGCAGCAATTGATAAGGGTGTTGAATCAGTAGTTGAAGTTAAGGTTCCAGATTCATGGAAGAATGCTAAAGACGAAGAAGTGGCTCCAATTAAACATGCAACTAAATTTGTTAAAGAAGTAGTTATTCCAATGAACAGATTAGAAGGGGACAATCTTCCTGTTTCTACATTTGTTGGAATGGAAGATGGTACATTTGAAGCAGGTACTGCAGCTTTCGAAAAGAGAGGAATTGCAGTTAATGTTCCAGAATGGGATTCAGCTAAATGTATTCAATGTAACCAATGTGCAATAGTATGTCCGCATGCTGCTATTAGACCATTCTTACTTAATGAAGAAGAAAAAGCTGCTGCACCAGCTGACACTAAGATAGTTGATGCAAAAGCATTAAAGAGTGAAGAAAAATTATATTATGCTATGGGTATAACACCACTTGATTGTACTGGTTGTGGAAACTGTGCTCAAATTTGTCCAGCGCCTGGAAAAGCATTAGTTATGAAACCACAAGCATCACAACATAATCAAATGGAACCATGGGATTACTTAATGCATGATGTTAAGCCTAAGAAGAACCCAATGAATAAGAATACAGTTAAGGGTAGCCAATTCGAACAACCATTACTTGAATTCTCAGGTGCATGTGCTGGTTGTGGAGAAACTCCATACGCTAAACTTATAACTCAATTATTTGGTGACAGAATGATGATTGCCAATGCAACAGGATGTTCATCAATTTGGGGAGGATCTGCTCCTTCAACTCCATATACTAAGAACAAAGACGGTCACGGACCAGCTTGGGCTAACTCATTATTCGAAGATAATGCTGAATATGGATTAGGTATGTTCCTTGGAGTTAAAGCTATAAGAGAAGAAATTGCTGAAAAAGCAAAAGCTGCTATAGAAGCAGGAGATCCAGCTAAGGCAGAACTTCAAGATTGGTTAGATAATATAGATGAAGGTGCTGGAACTAGAGATAGAGCTAATGCACTTGTAGCTGCACTTGAAAAATCAGGAACTGAAGCTGCTAAGTCTATATTAGAACAAAAAGAATACTTCGTTAAGAGATCTCAATGGATCTTCGGAGGAGACGGTTGGGCTTACGATATCGGATATGGCGGTGTTGACCACGTGCTTGCTTCAGGCGAAGACGTAAATATATTTGTATTTGATACAGAAGTTTACTCAAATACAGGTGGTCAATCTTCTAAATCTACACCAACTGCTGCAATAGCTAAATTCGCTGCATCTGGTAAGAAGACTAAGAAGAAAGATCTTGGTATGATGGCTATGACTTATGGTTATGTATATGTAGCACAAGTTAACATGGGTGCTGATAGAAATCAAGTACTTAAAGCTATAGCTGAAGCTGAAGCTTATAATGGTCCATCATTAATCATTGGTTATGCTCCATGTATAAACCACGGAATTAAGATTGGTATGTCTAACAGCCATGAAGAAGCTAGAAGAGCAACTGCTTGTGGATACTGGCAAATGTATAGATATAACCCAACATTAGTTGGAACTGATAAGAATCCATTTGTATTAGATTCTAAAGAACCAACAGAAGACTTCAAGTCATTCTTAATGGGAGAAGTTAGATATGCTTCACTTGCTAAAGCATTCCCAGAAGCTGCAGAAGCATTATTTGAAAAGACTCATGCTGATGCTATGGCTAGACTTGAAGGATATAAGAAATTAGCTGGTAAGTAATATTAAATAAAAATATAAATTTGCGCAAAAAATTTATATGTAAGCCTTTATCATGGAATTATTCTATGATAAAGGCTTTTTTTATTATAATTAGTATTATTTATTAGAATTAAATTATTTAAAGAAGTGAATTGAGATAAATATTAATAATAAAAAATATATTTTTATATTTTGGGGTTTTAATTTTTATGAATAAAGGGTAAAATTAATTATAAACCAAAAGGAGGTTGAATAATGGATAAAGATTTAGAAAAATGTGGATGTGGATGCAATGAACATGAGGACCACGATAATGAATGTGGATGCGGATGTGGTGAACACGATCATGATAATGAATGTGGATGTGGTTGCGGTGATGAAGAAGAAAGTTTCGTAATTGATTTAGAAGATGAAAATGGAAATCTAACTTCATGTCCAGTAATAGATGCATTTAAATTTGAAGAAAACGAATATCTTTTAGCACAAAATCCAGAAGAAGATTCAGTATACCTTTTCAGAGTTGATAATGAAGAACTTGTAGTTCCTGATGAAGATGAGTTTGAAAGAGTATCAGCATTCTATCAAGAAGCGGCTGAAAGTGAAGAATAAAATTAGAACCTTAGCATTATAATGTGCTAAGGTTTTTTTATTCTTTAGGAAATTATATTCATGGACAATTTGTAGATAAACTGACTTGGAAAATATTGTAATAAACTAATTCCATTGAACCTAAAGAATAAAAAAATAAAATATATGCGCCTGGTCTTTTCTTCGGCAAGCTCAGAAAATCCAGAATGCGCTGAAAAAATCAACGGCTAAATGATTTCTTTAATTAAAGTTATTGTATTCTATTAGAGTTACATTTTATAGAGGATCATATCATAGTAGCCTTAGTAATTATTTACGTATATTTATTAAAAAAATTTAATTTTTTTTACATAGGTAATGTCAATTGATATTTAATTATAATAATGATATATTTTAATAGGAATAATTTATCAGATATATAAGTATAGTGGAGGGAATAAAGCAATGCAATTATCTAAAAAGGCAGGAAATATATCACCATCAATTACACTTGAAATAACAGCTAAAGCTAACGAATTAAAAAGTCAAGGAATTGATGTAGTAAGTTTTGGGGCTGGAGAACCAGATTTTAATACACCAGAAAACATAATAGAAGCTGCAATAAAAGCAATGAAAGATGGTAAAACTAAGTATACTCCAGCAGGAGGAATATTACAATTAAAAGAAACTATATGTAATAAATTCAAAAATGATAATAACTTAGAATACAAACCAAGCCAAATAATAGTTTCCACAGGGGCAAAACAAAGTTTAGCTAATACTTTTATGGCTATTTTAAATCCAGGAGATGAAGTACTTATTCCAGTACCTTACTGGGTTAGCTATCCAGAATTAGTTAAGCTAGCTGATGGTGTTCCTGTATTTGTTAACACTGATGAAAAAGATAACTATAAATATACAATAGAATCTCTTAATTCAGCTTTAACAAGTAAAACTAAAGCAATATTATTAAACAGTCCTAATAATCCTACAGGAACAATTTATAATAAAGAAGAACTTGTAGAAATAGCTGAGTTTGCTAAAGAAAATGACTTAATCATTATTTCAGATGAAATATATGAAAAGTTAATATATGATGGGAATGAACATATAAGTATTGCATCTTTGTCACAAGATGCATATGAGAGAACGATAGTTATAAATGGTGTATCTAAGACATATGCCATGACTGGTTGGAGACTTGGGTATGCAGCTGCAAGTGAACAAATTGTTAAGCATATGACTAGCATTCAAAGTCATATGACATCAAATGTAAATACTATTGCACAATATGCATCTATAGAAGCCCTAAATGGACCGATTGAAGATTTAAAGAACATGGTTAAGGAATTTGAAAGCAGAAGAAATTTTATGATAGAAAAACTAAATAGCATTGATGGCATTTCAATAATTAAACCAAATGGTGCATTTTATATAATGGTGAATATATCAGAATATTTGAATACTAGTTTAAACGGTATAAAGATCAGTAATTCTTTAGACTTTGCAAAAGTATTATTGGAAGAAGAAAAGGTTGCAGTAATTCCAGGATCAGGGTTTGGATTAGACAACTATGTAAGGCTATCTTATGCTACATCTAAAGAAATAATTGGAAAAGGTATTGAGAGAATATCAAGCTTTTTAAACAAGTTAAAATAATATATAATTATTTATGAAAGTATATGGAAATCAATAAAATTTCTATATACTTTCAGGTACTATTCAAATAGTTATTTTTAAGTATTTATCATTAATAAATCAGGATAATTCCTGTATGAATGAATATTTAAACATGAATATTTAGTAAAAAGGATGGAATTTATTTTGAAAAAACTGGCCATATTTGACATAGATTATACAATTACAAAAAGAGAAACTCTAATGGAATTTTTTAAATATATGATTAAAAAAGATAAAAGAAATATTAGATATTTACCAAGAGCTTTATATTGCGGGCTTATGTATTTAATAAAGGTATACGATGAAAAAAGAGTAAAAGAAGGATTCTTGAAATTTATTGAAGGAATGCATGAAGAGGAATTATTAGAACTTACAAGTGAATTTTTTGAATCAACATTAAAGAATATATTATATGATGATGCAATAAAAATGATGAGAGAATTAAAAACACAAGGATATGATATATATTTAATCTCAGCATCTCCTGAATTTTATGTAAAAGAATTTTATAAAATTAAAGAAGTTGATAGAGTAATTGGAACAAAATTTAAATTTGAAAATAAAGCTTTTATAAGAAAAATGGATGGTGAAAACTGTAAAGGAGAAGAGAAGGTTAGAAGATTACAAGAAGTATTAAAAAAAGAAAATATACAGGTAGATTTTAAAAATTCATATATGTTTTCAGATTCTTTATCAGACAAACCGTTATTGGACTTAGTAGGAAATCCATATCTTATAAATTATAAGAAAGATAATGAAATAAAGATATTAAAATGGAAATAATTAATTATCAAGAAGGTGTATTGAAAATGAAAGATAAAGTTGTATATGAAGTATTACGTGTAATAGATGGGAAACCATTATTTTTAGAGGATCATTTAGAAAGAATGAAAAACTCTTTTGATCTAATAAATGAAGAATTTTTATTAAAGAATGATGAAATAAAAGAGAAAATAAAAAATCTTATAAATAAAGAAAATAAATTATGTGGAAATATAAAAATAACTTATTCAATTACTGAAAAAAAATTAGATATATTTTTTATAAAACATTCATATCCTACTGATGAAATGTACGATAATGGAGTTAAAGTAATTTTGTATTTTGGAGAAAGAGAAAATCCAAATGCAAAGATTGTAAATGATAATTTTAGAAGCGGGGTTAATAAAGAAATTGAAAATAATAATGCTTATGAAGCAATACTAATAGATAGAAATGGATTTATAACTGAGGGAAGTCGTTCAAATATATTTATGATAAAAAATAATGTTATTTTGACATCACCAACAAAAGCAGTATTACCAGGAGTAACACGAAAAAAAGTTCTTGAATTGGCAAATCAATTAAATCTTAAAGTAGAAGAGCAAGAATACAATTATAAAAAAATTAATGAATTAGATGGAATGTTTATATCTGGTACATCGCCTAAGATATTGCCAATATATTTAGTAAATGATGTTAAACTGGATGAAAAGAATTCAATTATTTTAAAACTAATGAAAGCGTATGATGATAGTATAAACAAATATTTAAATGATTAGATTGACTAATATAAAGAAAAAACTCCATTTTAATCTAAATGGTATAATATTATACAAATATTAGATATAAATTTATTTTGCGCTGTGGTATACTTAATTATATATTATTGCTTGGAGGTTTGATTATGGGTTCGTTATTTTCAGGTTCATCTGTAGAAGAGTGCATTGCAAAAGCAAGTAAAGCTTTTAATGTAGCAAGTGAAAAACTAAAATACAATATTACAAAAGATGAGAAACGTTTCTTTAAAAGAAAAGTTGAAATTGAAATCTTGGAAGAAAATAAAGAATTAACTAAAGATAATGATGCTGGTGCAGCCGATAATGATGTTAAAAATAAAAAAGTAGGTAGAGAATCGACAAATAATATATACATTTCTGAAAAAATTTTAAATAATGGGGCAAAAGTAGAAAATGGTAAAATAATTGTTAAAGACTTTGAAGATGAAAGTACATTAATAACCATAGAACCATGCAAAGAAGTAATATTGATTATTAATGGAAATGAGTGTACTGCTAAAACACAAGTTACTTCAAATGATGAAGTTGAATATAGGTTTGTTGAACAAGAAGTTGAAAGAAATGCAAACATAGGTATAACTACAAATAAATTAGAGGCTTATTTAACAATTAATATTAAACCGCAAAATGAATTTAAATTAGTAGATACTCAATATGAAAAAAATTTGAAATTAAATGTGAAAAAAATTGGAGAAAAGTATCCATCTAAATATACTGTAAAAGAATTAAAAGAATTATTAAAGGATAAAGGCATAAGAAACGGAATATTAGAAAAAGAATTAGAAGATATTTGCAATGAATATAGTGTAAAAGAACGATTAGTAGCAAAAGGAACACCAGCAGAAGATGATATTGCTGATCAAATTAAATTATATTTCAATTCTAATAATGAATTAATAGACTATGATACAAAAGATTCAAAGGTAGATTATAGAAATAGATATTTAATATATAATGCGGTAGTAGGCGACGTATTAGCCGAATTTATACCAGGATCTGAAGGAAAAGATGGTATTGATGTTTTGGGACTTGCAATAAAAAGAAAGACATCTAAAAAGTTAGTATTGAAAGCAGGAGAAAATTGTACTCTTCGAAATAATAAAGTTATATCTGATGTGGAGGGACGCCCATCTATAAAGGGTAACACCATATCTGTTAACAGAGTGTATAAGATTGAGCAAGTTGACTTAAAAAGTGGAAATATAGATTTTGTTGGAAACGTTGAAATTGCAAAGAATGTTGAAGAAGGTATGAAGGTTATTGCTGGTGGAGAACTTCGTATTGGAAAGAATGTAGAGAGCGCAGAAATACAATCTTGTGGACAAGTTGTTGTAAATGGTAATGTATTAAGTTCTACGGTAAAATCAGGTGCTGACAATGTTGAAGTAAAGACATATACAAATAATATAATTCAATATAAAAACTATATTGAAAAATTAATTGATTCAGCAGTTCAGTTGAAGGATGGTAATTTATTAGGAAAAAGTAGATATGGTGAAATAATAAAATTGCTTATAGAAAATAAATTTAAAGTGATACCAGAACTATCTAAAAAGATTTTAAATTATAATGTTTCTAATGGCATTAAAGAGAGTGAAATAACATCATTTATTATAAATAAGATGTTAGGTTTAGGACCATTAAAAATAAATGACTCAGGAGAGCTTACAGAATTTTGTTATGTATTACAAGATGAAATTGATGATATGGAAGCTATTAGTGTTACAGCAGCTGACATATATATAGATTATGCCCAAGGTGCTAAAATTGAATCTTCAGGAAATGTATATATAACAGGAAAGGGTCAATATACATCAAATATATTAGCACTTGGGAATATAGAATTTACTGGTAATAATTCTGTGTGTAGAGGTGGAGAGTTAATAGCTGGTAATGAAATAAAATTAAAAACTGTTGGAAGTACAGCTGGAGTTAGTACCATTCTTAAGGTACCTAAGAATGGCAAGATAACAGCAGAGGTAGCATATAGTAATACGCTTTTCTGCTTTGGAGATAGACAATTATTATTGGAGATTTCATCAAAAGATTTAGTAGCATATCTCGATAAAAAGAATGATATAATAATTGAAAAATTTGTTTTGTAGGAGGAAAAAAATGACGACAGATGAAGTGAAAATGTTGATATTTGGATTGGATGGAGAAAAATATTCAACTGATATAAAAGCAGTAGAAAGAATTTTAGGATATGAAGAACCTACTTTATTACCTGATGCTCCAAATTTTGTTAAAGGTGTTATTAATTATGAAGATAGCATTTTGCCAATAATAAGCTTATCAGAAAAGTTTAATCTTGGATTAGATAAAGAAAGTGAAACAAGGCAGATAATTGTTGTAAAAAGGCAAGAGAAGAAATTTGGCATAATAGTAGAAAATGTATATGAGGTAAGAGATATTGATGAAAGTTTAATAGAAGAAGCTCCAGCTATAACAGGCTCAAAAGAGAGAAAGTATATTAGTGGATTAATAAGATTAGAAAATAATATTGTTATTTTATTAGACTTAGAGAAGATATTAACAACTCAGGATGAAGAAAATATCTTTTAGGGGGTAAAAATGACTAATGCAGAGGTAAAAGTAGGAATAGCAGATTTAAATTTAGTGCTAGATCCAGGTGCAATAATGACAATTGGACTTGGATCATGTATAGGAATAGCTTTGTATGATAAAGTGAATAAAGTTGCTGGCTTATCTCATATAATGCTTCCAGATAGCACACAATTTAAAAATGTTACTAACCCAATGAAATTCGCAGATTTAGCTATTCCTTTACTAGTTGAAAAAATGGAGAAACAAGGGTGCGCTAAGAGAAATATAACGGCTAAAATAGCTGGGGGAGCTTCAATGTTCAATTTTAGTGACAAGAGTATGATAAGCGATATAGGTAAAAGAAACGGTGAAGCTGTGAAAAAAACACTTAAGAAATTAGGAATACCAATAATTGCTGAAGAAATTGGTGGAGATAAAGGAAGAACTATGATTTTAAGAGCAAGCGATGGACAGGTTGTTCTTAAAGTTGTAGGACAAGGAGTTACTGAATTATAAAAGAGGTGATATGGATGGATAAAATTAGAATAGTAGTAGTTGATGATTCTGCATTTATGAGAAAAGCTATATCAGATATGATTGAGTCAGAAGATAGTTTTGAGGTAGTTGCAAAATTAAGAGATGGTAGAGAGTTAATAGAAAAAGTAGAAGATATTAATCCAGACCTTATCACATTAGATGTACATATGAGGGATCTTGATGGATTGGCTACACTTAAGGAATTAAAAAGAATGGGAAAAAGTTATCCTATAATAATGCTTAGTAGTGCTACAACAGAAGGATCTGAAATTACACTAGAATGTTTAGATAATGGAGCAATTACTTTTATAAATAAACCATCAGGAAGCATATCATTAGATATAGCCAAAATACAACGAAGGTTAATTGATGAAATTAAAAGCATTACTGCTAGTAAAAGAGAAAAAAAAGCTAATTTAAAGACAAGAGATAATATAAAAACAATTATTAACAAAGATATTGAAAAGAGCAATATAAGTATTCCTAAAAATAAAAAAATTGATGCGGTACTCATAGGTGCATCAACTGGAGGCCCTAAAGCGCTTCAGGAGGTATTAACTAAATTACCTGAAAATTTGGGCGTACCTGTTCTTGTAGTACAACATATGCCGGAAGGCTTTACAAAGGTATTTGCAGAAAGATTAGATAAAGTATGTAATCTTAAAGTAGTGGAAGCAGATAATGGAATGCATATAGATAAGAATACAATATATATAGCAAAAGGCGGATCTCATATGATAGTAGACAATAGAAAAACTATTATTTTAAATAAAGATCCTGCTATATGGGGAGTAAGACCTGCTGTTGATAAATTATTTAATTCAGCAATTGAATTATATGGACCTAATATTCTATCTGTTATCCTTACTGGAATGGGAAGAGATGGAGCTGATGGTACAAAAAATATAAAAAATAATGGAGGAATTACAATATCAGAAGATAAATCCACATGTACAATATATGGTATGCCAAAAGCAGCATATGAAACCCGAAAAGTAGATTTAGTAGTGCCATTAAATAAAATTGCAGAAAAAATAATTGAAATTGTACAAGGAAGGTAGGAGGAATCATATGGATTTTAATGAATTCCATAGATGGGTTCATAGAGAACTTGGAATAAATTTATCAGCATATAAGCCGGAACAGCTTAATAGAAGAATTAATAGTTTGATGACAAGAGTTGGCGTTAAATCTTTAGATGAGTATACTTTACTAATAAAAAATAATAGTGAACAAAGACAAAAATTCTTAGATTTCATTACTATAAATGTAACTGAATTTTTCAGAAATCCAGAACTTTTTAAAGAGTTAGAAAATCAAATAAAAAATAATTTATTAATTAATAATTCAAGTTTGAAAATATGGAGTGCAGCTTGCTCTATAGGATGCGAGCCTTATACATTAGGAATTATATTGGATAAGTTGTCTCCAATATCAAATCATAATATAATAGCTACAGATATTGATAATACGATTCTTTCTAAGGCGAAAATAGGGGAATATACAAAAAATGAAATGAAATCTGTTAATAATGCAGATTTAAATAAATATTTTAAAATAGTGGACGATAAATATTATATCGATGAAAAAATCAAAAAGATGGTAACTTTTAAGAAACATGATTTAATACTCGATAGTTATGAAAATAATTTTGATTTAATTGTCTGTAGAAATGTCGTCATCTATTTTAATAATGATATTAAACAAGAAATCTATGAAAAATTTAGTAGGTCATTAAAAAAAGGTGGGCTTTTATTTGTAGGGGCTACAGAAAGTATATATAACTATAGAGATTATGGCTTTGAAAAAGCTTCCACTTTTATTTATAAAAAAGTATAAAAGGAGGAATAAAGATGGATACATCTCAATATATGTCAATGTTTTTAGAGGAGTCATTAGATAATTTACAGACACTAAATGAATCACTTCTTGATTTAGAGCAAAATCCTGAAGATACTGATAAAGTAAATGAAATTTTCAGAGTAGCTCATACAATTAAAGGTATGGCAGCAACTATGGGATTTACGGATCTTGCTGAATTAACTCATAAAATGGAAGACGTGCTAGCAGAATTCAGAGCTGGAGAATTAAAAGTTACTCAAGATGTAGTAACAGTTTTGTTTGACTGTCTGGATACATTAGAAAGAATGGTTGATAATGTTCAAGAAGGCTCAGATGAAAGCGTTGATATTGATGGAATTATGAAGGCACTTGAAGACATTAAAGAAAGAGGCGTTTCAGGTAGAGATATTGCCCCAAAAGAAGTAGAAATAAATAATTCGCCAGCAGGGACAAATACAAGCTTGCAATTAAACCAATATGATACATCTGTAATAAAGCAAGCTAATGAAAAAGGATATAATGCAATAGAATTAAATATAACCTTAAGTGAAAATACTCTTTTAAAATCAGCTAGAGCATTTTTAATTGTAAAAGACTTAGAAGAACATGGAGAAATATTAAAATCAGATCCATCAACAGAAGAAATTGAAAATGAAGAATTTGATTTTGAATTAAAATTTATTCTAATAACAAAAAATAATGTTGATGAGATATTACAAGTGGTAAATGGTATATCAGAAGTTGTTAAGGTCGAAGGAAATTTAGTGGAGTTAGAGCCAGTTGAAGAGAAAAAAGAAGAACAGAAAGCTGAATCTAATACAAAACAGCCTAAAGCAGCTCCTAAGGCAGAACAAAACCAACCGGCAGCTAAGAAAGCTTCTCCTAAGAAAGAAATGAAAAAAGCACATCAATCAGTAAGGGTTGATTTAGAGAGAATAGATAATTTGATGAATATGGTTTCAGAACTTGTAATATATAGAACACGACTTGAACAAATAGTTGTTTCACAAAAATCGCCAGAATTAAATGAAACATTAGAACAAGTAGGAAGGACAACATCTGATTTACAAGACTTAGTAATGAAAATAAGAATGTTGCCGTTAGATACTGTATTTAACAGATTCCCAAGAATGATAAGAGATATATCTGTTGAGCTTGACAAAGAAATTAATTTTGTAATAGAAGGCGCTGAAACAGAATTAGATAGAACTGTAATTGATGAAATTGGAGAACCATTAATTCATTTATTAAGAAATGCAGCTGACCATGGAATTGAATCAAAAGAAGAAAGAGTTGCTAAAGGCAAAACACCAGTTGGAACAGTAAAGCTTGTTGCTTACCAAGAAGGAACTAAGGCATTAATTAAAGTTATAGACGATGGTGCCGGAATTAATGTTGAAAAAGTAAAAGCTAAAGCTGAAGAAAGAGGAATTAATACAGAAGGTCTATCAGAAAATGATATCAAGAATTTGATTTTTGCTCAAGGATTTAGTACTAATGAAGTTGTAACTGATATATCTGGTAGAGGTGTTGGGATGGATGTTGTTAAAACAAAAATTGCAGCACTTGGTGGAACTGTAGACCTATATAGTGAAGAAGGAAAAGGTTCAACATTTGTAATCAAATTACCACTTACATTACAAATTATACAAGCTCTATTAGTTAAAGTTGGAGAAGATACATTGGCAATTTCTTTAGGATTCATTGATAGGGTAATTGATTATAAAGAAGAAAATATAAAGAGAAGTAATGGAAAAGAAGTAATAGTTTATAGAGAAAATGTGATTCCTTTAATAAGATTAAATGAAACTTTGGATATAGAGTCTAGCGAAACTGATAAAAAATTTGTTATAATAGTTAATGTAGGCGATAAAACAATTGGTTTATTAGTAGATTCACTACTAGGACAACAAGAAATAGTTATCAAGCCTTTAGGCAAGACATTGAAGAATTTAGATCAATACATAGGTGCAACTATACTTGGTAATGGTCTAGTGACCTTAATATTGGATGTAGGAGCGCTACTATAAAATGAAAAATAGAAACTTTTTTAAGGGGGGAAAATAAACTTGGATTATTCTAACTTAAATAGTATACAGCTAGATGCTCTTAAAGAAGTGTCTAATATAGGAGCTGGTAATGCAGCAACAGCTCTCTCTATGTTACTTGGAAAAAAAGTAGATATGACTGTTCCGGCAGTAAATGTAGTAAGATTAGAAGATGTGGTAGAAGAAGATGGAGAATGTGCAGTTGCAGGAACTGTAGTAAGAGTGCTTGGAGATATTTCAGGAAACATCCTATTAGTATTTTTAAAAGATACAGCTAAAAATATAACCAAAAAGTTAGTTGGAAGTGATCAAGAACCAGATAGCGAAATGGGAAGATCGGTATTATGTGAGATTGCAAATATTATATCGGCATCTTATATGAATTCCATTGCTCAATTAACTGGACTAGCTATGGCGCCATCTGTTCCAGCTGTTGCATATGATATGTTAGGAGCAATTCTTACAACAACATTTATAGAATCTAATCAATACGATGAATATATATTAGATATAGAAACAGTATTTTTAGACGATACAGAGGAAAATATAGGAGGACACTTTTATTATATCCCGATGCCGGGGTCTTTGGAAAAAATATTAAAATCAATAGGAATAAGTTAAGTTTATGGAGGGAAGTTTAAAATGGCGAAAGTTTTAATTGTAGATGACGCAGCATTTATGAGAATGATGATAAAGGATATATTGGAAAAGAATGATTTTGAAATAATTGGGGAAGCAAGCAATGGAGTAATGGCAGTAGACATGTATAAAAAAGAAAAGCCAGATGTTGTAACAATGGATATCACAATGCCTGATATGGATGGGATTGAAGCTGTTAAACAAATAAAGGCATTTGATCCAGATGCAAAAGTAATAATGTGTTCAGCAATGGGGCAACAATCAATGGTTATGGACGCTATAAGAGCTGGAGCAAAAGATTTTATAGTAAAGCCATTCCAAGCGGATAGAGTTTTAGAAGCTATAAAGAAAGTAATTGGTTAATATTATTTACGAATTAAAGTGTTTTGAGTAATAAAAGGAGGGGAGAATATGCAGATTGTAGTATTTAAACTTGGAGATGAGCATTTCGCAGTAGAAACTGAACGTGTTCAGGGAATAAATGATATGATGGGTATTACGAGAGTTCCAAAGGCGCCAAGTTATATTAAAGGACTAATTAATTTACGTGGAAGTATTAAATCTCTTGTTGACATAAATTTATTATTAGATGTTAATTCAAGTGTAGTGCAAAATAATATAATAATACTAACAGTTGAAGATGAAGAAATAGGTATTTCTGTAGATGAAGTAGAAGAAGTTTTAGATATAGAAGAAAATAGTATACAAAAGCTTGAAAAAGATTCAAATAAAGCACAACCATATATAAAAGGTATATTGAATTATGAAGATAAACTTTTGACAATAATAGATATAGACAAACTGTTAAATTAATTATTGAAATGAGGGTGGAATATGGCAGATGTTTTATCACAAAATGAGATAGATGCTCTGTTATCAGCTTTATCTACAGGTGAATTGGAAGCTGAAGAAGTGGGAAAAGATGATGATAAACACAAAGTCAAATTATATGATTTTAAAAGCCCACAGAAGTTTTCAAAAGAACATATAAGGACGTTAGAATTAATTCATGATAATTATGCAAGAATAATTTCTAATTATCTAACAGGCCAGACAAGACAAAATGTTAAGGTAAAGATAGAAACTGTAGAGCAGATAACATACGAGGAATTTATTCATTCTGTGCAAAATCCAACTATTATGACAATATTCAAAATGCCACCATTATCTGGAACAATATTGTTTGAGACAAATCCACAATTTTCTTTGCAGGTAATTGATATATTGCTTGGTGGAAATGGAACTAGGAAAACTGAAACTAAGGAATTTTCAGATATAGATAAAAATATAATGAAACAAATAACAAGTGGTATGATTAGTAACTTGAAGTTAGCTTGGGAATCAGTTGTAGAAGTTGAGCCGGAAGTTGAAGGTATAGAAACCAATCCAGCAATTAATCAAACTATGGCACCTAATGATCCAGTTGCATTAATAACTTTTTCAGTAGAAATGAACAAAAGAAGCACTTTTATAAATATGTGTATTCCATATTTAAGCATTGAAAAGATACTTGATAAATTGGTAGTGCAGTATGCCTTTACCAATATAGATGAAAACTTAATAGCTGAATCTAGGGTTAAGATAGAAGAAGGCATTAATAAAGTTGATGTTGAAATAATAGCTGAACTTGGAAAAACTAGCAGTTTAACTGTAGATGATTTCTTAAGATTAAATATAGGTGATGTAATTAAACTTGATAATAAGAGTTCGTCCCCAATAAAAGTATATGTAGGAGATGAAGAATGCTATTATGCAAAGCCAGGTGTGACAGGAAAAAATATGGGAGTTATGATATTAGATATAACAGATAAGGAAGTGAATGGGTATGAGCAATGATTTTTTATCTCAAGAAGAAATAAATGCATTATTATCAGGTGAAGATACTAGTGATACAAGTACAGATAAAGCAGATGAAGAATTAATAACAGAAATAGATAAAGATCTTCTTGGGGAAATAGGTAATATTTCAATGGGGTCTGCATCAACAGCATTATATCAATTAATAAATCAACAAGTGAATATTACTACACCAGTTGTATCTGTAACAACATTAAAAGAAATAAGACAAGGATTTGAAACTCCAAATATAATTTTAGATATTAAATATATAGAAGGAATAGTGGGAAGAAATATATTAATTATTAAAATACAAGATGGAGCTGTCATTTCAAACTTGATGATGGGTGGAGATGGAAAAATAGAGGCTAATCTTACAACATTATCAGAAATAGAAATTAGTGCTGTATCAGAAGCTATGAATCAAATGATAGGTTCTGCAGCAACATCAATGGCAACAATGTTTGGAAGAAAGGTTGATATTTCACCACCAACATCAAAGGTTATAGAAAATGATGATATTGCAATTTCTGACGATATATCAGAAGATCAACCTATAGTTAAGGTTTCATTTAGATTAACAATAGGTGATTTAGTAGATAGTAATATAATGCAAATATTTCCAATTGAGACTGCTAAAAATATAGTTGCAATAATGACTGGGGAAGATAAAGGTCAAGAGGAAGTGGAAGCAGTGAAACAAAGTGAACCTATTCAAAATAAAGAAATAGAACAACCAGTTCAAGCTCCACAACCACAATATGCACCGCAACAACAACAATATCAACAACCTCAGTATCAGCAGCCACAGTATGCACAACCGCAATATCAGCAGCCGGTTGAAGTACACCAAGCTGCATTTGAACCATTAGTTCCACAACAAGGTGTACCTCCAATGAAAAATATGGATTTAATATTGGATGTGCCACTAGATATTTCAGTTGTTCTAGGTAGAACAAGAAAAAGTATTCAAGATATATTAAATCTTGGAACTGGATCTTTGATAGAATTAGAAAAGCTTGCAGAAGAGCCAGTTGAAATATTAGTAAATGGTAAGCAAATAGCACTTGGGGAAGTAGTTGTAGTTGATGAAAACTTTGGTGTAAGAATAACTAGCATTGTAAGTAATGTTGAGAGAATAAGAAATTTAAAATAATAAGAAAGACTCCTTTTATAGGAGTTTTTTTATTTTATCCAAAATCTTAATATTAATAATGCTAAACTTAATTTTAATGTGTACGATAAATAAATAAGAAAATTAGAATGGAGAAATGTTTATGAGTATTAGTAGAATAAGTAATCAATCATATATAAATTCGTATACTTCAGGTAAAGTAACACAAATGGATAAAATGAGAAATACCAAGTCTACTGATAGAATAGAAATTTCATCATTAGGTAAAAGTCTTCAAGAGTATTCATTAAATGGTGAAATAGATAATTCTAAAAAAATAGCAGAACTGAGAACTAAGGTAGACAGCGGAACTTATAATATAGATGCAAGGCTTACAGCTAAGAGTTTATTATATGCGATGAAGGAGAAATAAGCTAAATGTTAAATGAACTTATTGGATTAATAAAAGAGCAGGACAACAGGTTAAAAGAATTGATGGAATTACTTCAGATGCAATATGAGTTTATTGTTAACAAAAATCTATTTGGATTGGAAGACTTGGTAGATCAAATCAATGATTGCAGTAAAAGAGTAGCAGAAGTAGAGCTCCGAAGAAGAAATCTAATGGGAAATAATAGTTTGACACAGTTTGTTTCAGAACAAAATAACGAAGAACTGAAAAAAGCTTATGAAAATATAAAAAAGACATTGGATGAGGTTAAAGTAAAAAAAGAAACAAATGATATATTACTAAAACAAAGACTAAGTTTTAATTCTAGGATGCTTGCTATATTAAATCCAAGCAGAGAAATTAAAACTTATAATTCTTATGGAAGTTTAAAAAAATAATTCATAGTCAATGTACAATTGATAATGTATGGAGTGGTAGATATCAAGAGTACAATTAAGGATGAAAGGACGTTGTGAAAGTTAATGCAAGGAAATTTTAAATTTCTGATTTTACTTTTACTAAATAATTTTAAATATATACACTTACAATATATGCTTAGGTATATATAAAAATATATTAATTATTGAAAGATAGGAAGTTGAATATATACAGGGATGTTAAAAAATGAAAGGTAGGATAAAATGGCAGGTTTATTTGACACGTTTAATATTTCGAAGAGAGGATTAAATGTACAACAATCTAACATCAATACATCATCGCACAATATTGCAAATGCAAATACAGTAGGGTATTCTAGACAAAGATCTGTAATAGAAACTACAAGACCATTTGGTGGTGCTTCAAGATTTGATACATGCACAGTAGGACAAGTTGGTACAGGTGCAGAAGTTACTGCGATACAAAGAGTTAGGGATACATTTTTGGATTATCAAGTTCGTAATAAAACTACAGAATCTGGGACGTTGAATATTAAATACCAATACTTATATCAAACAGAAAGTATTCTTAATGATTCATCAGATTCTGGTATCCAAAATGCTTTGAATGAATTTTTCGATGCTTTCCAAGAAATTTCTAAAGCGCCTGAAAAGACAAGTAATAAAGATGTAGCAATTTCACAAGCTGCTGCTTTAGCGGATATGATTAATAGCAAATATACTCAGCTTGAACAAAAGAAGAGTGATGCTCAAAAGCTACTTGGTCAAAATGTACAAGAAATAAATGATATATTAGATTCAATCAATAGCTTAAATAAGCAAATATCAAGTGTTGCTGCAGTTGGTATGACACCAAATGATTTGATGGATAAAAGGGATAATTTATTAGATGAATTGAGTAGTAAGTTTGGAATTAATGTTGATAGGGATAAGTATGAAACTATAAATGTTACAGCTTCAGAATCAGGAGTATCAATAGATGGAGTTAATAAATTAGTTGCATCAAGTCCTAATGATGAATATTTGAGATTTTCATATATTAGTGATGTTAAGAAAACAGGAGATGGAGAATTAGAGTTAACTTATAATAAACTTGGAAATGATAAAGATCCAGTAACTATAAAAGTAAAATGTGATAAAGGCAAAGAGCAAGAAACAATTGATAGTTTATTAGAAACTAGAGTAGTTTTAACAGATAGTAAGGGGAATATAACTAAGACAGATGGTACTGCAGTAGATGCTACTGGAATAAGTATAGATGACTTGAAAAAGGTTATGGTCAATTCTGGAAATGGCATAAGGAGTGGTGAAATAGCAGGTAATCAGTCAGCGCAAGAATCAATACAAAATGCTATGGATGATTTGGATAAATTGGCTATAAGTTTAGCATATACAGTTAATGCTATACAAACAGGAAGCTTAGACGGAACTGGTGGATTAAAGTATTCAGATGGAACCAGTGCAGAATTGATTTTTGTTGTTAAAGATGGAACAACAGATGATGGTATAAATGCAAAAAATATATCTTTAAATTCTGCCATAAAGAATGATTCAAGTAAATTAATATGTGGGGAAGATATAGCAGATATTAAAGGGGATAAGGCTGGAACAAGAGCACTTGCAATAGCTAATTTATCAAGTAAACTAAAAATTGATTATACTGCTTTTGAAATAGATGGAATAACTAGAGATAAGTTCTTTAACGGAAATGTAGGTAGCGGAGATAGTAAGGAATATTCAGGTACAGGAATTAAATTCAAAGATACTGCAATAAATCAAGATTTAACAACTGATAAAGAAGGATCTACTATAAAAGATTATTATATAAAAATTACTAGTAATTTGGGTATAGATGTAAAAGCAGCTAAAGAAAATCTTACAACAGTTGCAAGTGAACTTGAATCTTATGAAGAGCAGAGATTATCTGTATCAGGGGTTTCTTTAGATGAAGAAATGACAGACTTAATAACATTTCAACATGCATATCAGGCAAATGCTAAGATGATAAATACAATAGATCAATTATTAGATGTTGTTATAAACGGATTAAAGGCTTAATAAAAAGAGGTGAAAATAAATGCAAAGAATAACTAATTCAATGATGACAAGCAAATTTTTAAGCAATATGAAGAGAAATTTAAATAATATGAGCACATTACAAAATCAGTTAGCTTCAGGAAAAGAGATACTAAGAACATCTCAAAATCCTTTTATTGCTACAAGAAATAAACAATTAAGTAATCAGCTTTCTGAAAACGAGCAATATAATGCTAATATTAAAGATACTTCAAATTGGTGCGATACAACAGATACAGCACTTGCACAAGCAGGAAATGTTATGGCTAGAATTAAAGAACTTATGGTCAAAGCAGGAAATGGTTCTTATAGTGAGGATGAAATATCAACTATAAAAAATGAAGTTGTAGAAAAGTCAAAAGAATTAGCACAAATCATGAATACTACATTTGATGGAGCGTATATATTTGGTGGAACTAAGGGGACCACTAAACCTGTGACTGTTGATGCAGATGGGAATATAGCGTATGCAGATCCGGAGGGAAATGGATTTGGAAATGCTAGTTTTACAGGTACAGCTACAAGTTTGACTGGAACTGATTTGACTAATGTTCAAAATCAATTAGAAACACATTTAAAAACAGAAATTTCACAAGGAGTAGTTGTAGAGTATAACAAAACTGCAACGGATATTTTTGAATTTACTGATTCAAAATTAACACCTAACAATGTAAATGTTATGGATGAAATAAGTAGCTTGATTAAAAATTTAGGAGTATTATCAGATAAGAATGCATTAGATGCTGATCAGTCAGCAGCATTATCATATGTAAATGGTGATGGATTGAGTAGGATGGATTCAATAATTCAAAATTTATTATCTAATAGAGCTCAAGTTGGAACTATGCAAAATAGAATGGAAAGTGCAATGGAAACTAACGAAGATCAAAATTACAATATGACTGATATTCTATCAAGTTCAGAAGATATTGATTTTACAGAAAAGACAATGGAATATGCTGTAATGCAGACCGTATATACAGCAGCTCTCCAAACTAGCTCAAAAGTATTAACTAATACAATAATGGATTATATTTAGGCAGGAGTGGAATAAATGATATTTAATTCAAAGGTACATGGACCAATAGAATATGAAGAAAAGGATATTTTAACTTTTAATAAGGGAATCTTGGGATTTGAAGATCTAAGAAAATTTATCCTAATTGACTTAGAAGAATATGAACCTTTTAAATTATTTCATTCATTGGAAGATGATGAACTAGGGCTTATAGTAACTTCTCCATATGATTTTTTTGAGGAATATAAAGTCAAACTAGGAGATGATGTGGTTGAACATTTAGGAATAAAAAAACCAGAAGATGCAATAATAGTAACAACAATAACACTTAATTCAGACCCTAAAAAGATCACAACAAACTTACAGGGACCTATAGTAGTTAATACATTAAATAATTTAGGAGAACAAATTATTATAGATAATTGCAAGTATAAAGTAAAAGAACCACTAATGAAGGAGTGATTAGATGCTTATTATAACAAGAAAAAAAGGTGAGTCACTCATGATTGGTGATGACATAGAAATTACTATAAGTAAGATAGAAGATGGAAGCGTAAAAATAGGAATACAAGCACCTAAAGAAGTGAATATATTAAGAAAAGAACTCTTAGAAGAAATAAAGAATGAAAATAAAAGTGCGGCAAGTATGAATTTAGACTTATTAAAAAATATAAAAAAGAAATAAGTAGTGAGTAATTTTCAAGGAGGAATGTGTAACATGGATGTTAATTCTATTAATAGGAATCAAGATTACTTAAAAAACTATGCTAGAAATGCTGAAGTAACACAATATACAGGTTATATTTCTAATGAAGAAAATATATCTAAAAATTCAATGGTGCAAAAATCATCAACGGAAGAAGAAGTATTTGCTAATCAAAATAAAAATGAAAAAGAAAATTTTACAAAAGAAGATTTAGATAAAGCTGTGAAAAAATTAAATAAATTTTTAGAAGATGAGAAGACACATGCTGAATATGAAAAGCATAAAGATTTAGGAACTATAATGGTTAGAATCGTAGATGACGAGACAGAAAAAGTAGTAATTGAATTACCACCTAAGAAAGTATTAGATATGATAGCTAGTATGTGTAAGCAAGTTGGATTAATTGATAAAAAGGCATAACAATCTAATTAAAAGGAGGTTGTTCTTTGGAATTTAAATTGAATAAAATAGATACTGATATTAGAGAAAAAATATATGAAAGCACAAAAGCAGATAAGATCCATGGAGCAAATGAGGAAGATGAAATTACTAAACTTAAAGATTATGATGAACAAAAAGAAAAAAATAATAAGAACGAATCAAGAAAAAATAAAAGTAAAAAATATATTACAATTGATGGTATAAAACAAGATAATATCACAGTAGATGTGCAAGTGGAAAAAATAGTAACAATAAACGAAGAAGATTCTAAAGGTAGAATTTTAGATGCAAAGAAATAGGGGGATTTAGGAATGTATCCAAATGCTTACAATGTATATAAAAATAATAGTGTAAATTATGCTTCAAAGGATCAGCTACTATTAATGCTTGTGGATGGGGCAGTAAAGTTTGCTAAAATAAGTAGACAAGCGATAGTAGACAAAGATATAAAAAAGGCTCATACCAATTTAATAAAAACACAGGAAATATTTATTGAACTGATGGTGAGCTTAGATATGGACCAAGCAGAATGGACAAAGGATCTTATGCAAATTTATGCTTATATTAAAGACAAGTTAGTAGAAGTTAATATGAAAAAGGATATTAAAATAATGGATGAAATCCTTCCTTTAATAGAAGAAGTGAGAGATTTATGGCATGAAGCTGATAAAAGAGCAAAACATCAATAAAGATTGAAATTAAGGAGTGATAAATATGTCAAGTGTATCAAGAACAAGAGCAACTAATCTTACAGGATTAATTGATATTGATTCTTTAGTTGAAGCAAACTTACTTAGACAGAAGACGAAGATAAATACAGCAACTCAAAAATTAAAAGTGGAACAGTATAAGCAAGAACAATATAGAGAAATTCAAACTAAAGCTAAGAAATTTTATAATAAGTATTTTGATGTTGCAAGTGGAGATAGCCTTTTTAATGCTAAAACTTATAATGCTATGAAGGCAGTTTCAAGTAACTCGGATGCAGTTACAGCAACAGCAAGTACAAATGCTTCAGCAGGAAGTTATAAAGTTACAGTTAATAATGCTGCTAAGGCTGCCTCTCAGTCTATTGGGGAAGAGGATCTAATGAGCCTTAAGGGAAAAACTATAATAATAAAGGATAAAGAATTCACATTAAAATCAGATGCTACAAATGGAAAAGAGATAGCAGAAGATTTGAATAGCCAATTAAAGAGTGCAGGAATTAATATAACAGCTACATTTACAGACCTTTATGGTACTAAAGGCGGAATGGTTATTAAATCTAATGTTGCAGGAACAGCTGGTGATTTCAGTATAAGCTACAAACAACCTGATGAAATTGCGAATATTGTAGGGTTTAACGGCTTTTCAGGGAATACAGGAAGTAATGCTTCAGTAACTATAGAAGATTTAGCCACAGGAGCATCTAGAGAATATACAGATATCTCCAATGAAATTGAAGTTGATGGAATTAAATTTAAAATAGATGAAAATGCAGTAGCAGGTTCTGAATCTAAAATCACTGTAAAAGCTGATGGAACAGAACTTAAAGACAAAATAGTAGAATTCATTGATGATTATAATGAACTATTAGGTAGTATTAATGGAAAATTATACGAAGAATACGATAGATCTTATTTACCACTAACGGATGAGGATAAAGAAGGATTAAGTGATAGTGAAATTGAAAAGCTTGAAAAGAAAGCTCAAACAGGTCTTCTCAGAAATGACAGTTATTTAAGTGATTTTGCAGATGATATGAAGATGACAATGGCAAGTGTAATGAAAAAAGAATGGGGAGGAAGTTCAGTAGGATTAAGTCTTGAGAAGATAGGAATAAAACCAATTGAAGATTATACATCACAAAATGGATTATTTACTGTAGATGAAGATACCTTGCTTGAAGCAATTGAAAGCAATATAGATGGTGTAAAAGAATTATTTACACGTGGTATGAGCAATGCCTCATCAAGTGAAAGTGATGGTGTATTTGTAAAATTAAAAAATAATCTTTATGAACATGCAACAGGAACATTTTCAAGATTGGCTAATAGAGCTGGTATTGCAAATGGGGTTACAGCAAATACTAATGAAATGACAAAAGATATTGAGCAAAGAAAAAAAATGATAACTCAGATGCAGACAGCCCTTCAAGAAAAAGAAGATGCATTATATACAAAATATTCTACGCTTGAAAGTAATTTGGCTTCTTTACAATCACAACAAAGTTCTTTATCTTCATATTTCCAATAAAATAGAAAAGGATAGAAGCTATGAGACTTGATGAACTACTTAAGGATTATAAAGATACATCATTGAGTATGGTTGAAAAAGTTAAAGGGAACGAAGATATTTCTTCCTTCTTAAAGAAAAGAGATTCTATAATTAATGAAATAAATAGCTTGGGTATTGATAAGCAAATTATATGTGATGGAATAAATGCTTTGAATATTATAGAGATAGAAGATGAACTAGAGAAATTAATTAAAGACAACATGCGGGATGTAAAAAAAGAAATAAAAAAAATAAAACAATCTAGGGAAGTTTATAAAAAATATATGGATTTTAATGGGAATGCATTGATATTTAGCACAAAAAGATAATGTATCAATAAATTGAAAAATATTAAAAAATATTTAAAAAGCGCTAAAGTATAGAAATAATACAACGAATATATAAATATAAGGCTTATAAGCTATTATCTCGTAAGAGTTAATATATATTAAAAGACATGGAAGTCTAATAATCATTTAAAAATCAAGGAGGAATTTATTATGGTAATTTCACACAATCTTAATGCTATGAATGCTCATAGACAAATGAAAACAAACACAAATAATACTGGAAAGGCAATCGAAAAATTAAGTTCAGGTTTAAGAATAAACAGAGCTGGAGACGATGCTGCTGGATTGGCAATATCTGAAAAAATGAGATCTCAAATCAGAGGTTTAAATCAAGGCTCAACTAATGCTCAAGATGGTATTTCATTAGTACAAACTACTGAAGGTGCTTTAACTGAAACTCATGCAATGTTACAAAGACTTAAGACATTAGCAGTTCAATCATCTAATGGAACTTATAGTACAGCAGACAGAAACTTAATAGACAAAGAAGTTAAGCAATTAACTAGTGAAATAACTAGAATTGCTAGCCAAACTGAATTCAATGGTAAGCAAGTATTAGCAAGTGATAGTTTAAAGATTTCTTTCCAAGTTGGAAACAAATCAGGTCAAGAAATTAGTGTTTCTATGAAATCTATGGGGGCTAATGCATTAGGTCTTTCAAGTTTAAGTTTAAGTACAGATGTTAAAGCTAAGGCTGCTTTAGAAACAATAGATTCAGCAATCAATACAGTTTCTGAACACAGAGCTACACTTGGAGCTGTTCAAAACAGATTAGAACATACAATAACTTCTACTGATAATACATCAGAAAATATTCAAGCTGCAGAATCTAGAATAAGAGATACTGATATGGCTAAGGAAATGATGGAGTATACTAAGAGTAACATATTAACTCAAGCTGCTCAATCAATGTTAGCACAAGCTAATAGCGCTCCAAATTCAGTATTAAGTTTATTACAATAATTTAATTAATAAAAAAGATGTTCCAAATAAGGAACATCTTTTTTATTTAGATTTTTTTATGTATAATGTATTTAAAAATAGAATAAAAGAGGAAAATTTATGCTTACAATTAATTTGGAATTTAACATCGAGCAAAGTAAAGATAAACAAGAAATTTTAAAAGTTCAAAGGGATAAAAAAAATATTTATATTGGGAGCAAGTACAATAGTAATAAAGAAAATGAAAAGTTTTTAAATAATATAAAAGGAAATAAGAAAGATAATGATGTTTTTATTGTATATGGATTTGGAGTGGGTAATCATATAAAAGAATTGCGTAAAAAATATGAAAATAGAATAGTAGTGTTTGAACCTAATACAAAGGTATACAGATATCTAAGTACATTAGAGTGGATAAAAAAAGATAAGAATTTAAATGTAATATGTTGCGAAAAACAAGAACTTGCTTCAATAATAAAAAAGGAAATAAATGAATTCAATTTTAAAAATTCTGAAATAATGATATTTTCTAATTATGATACTATCTATAAGAGAGAATGTAGTGAATTTTTTAGTGAGATTAATGGCTATATTATAAGATTAGGGATAGATATAAACACTAAAACTTTCTTTGGAAAAAAGTGGTTTAAAAATATAATAGAAGGAACTGAATATTTTGTGAAATCTATTCCTGCTGATTTATATAATGGTAAGTTTAAAAATAATCCTGCTGTAGTTGTTTCAGCCGGACCTTCATTAGCAAAAAATATAGATGATTTAAAGCAAAAAGAAGATGAGATGTTTATCATAAGTGGAGGAAGAACTTTTGGACCACTTATAGAAAAAAATATTAAAGCTGATTTGCTCGTAGTAGCAGATGCAACAGGAAGAAATTATGAATTAGTATGTAATTATCTTAAGCTATCAGATACACCTATATTATTTTCAGAAGGTGCAAATTTAGATATTGTTAAAGAACATAAAGGAATAAAAATATTTTATTCATATAGTGATTTAGTGAATAAAATTGTGGGAAAGAAAATGAAGCATATTTCAACAGGGGGATCTGTAGCACATGCAATGACATCGTATGCTGGAAATTTGGGGTGTAATCCAATTATTTTTATTGGACAAGACTTTGCATATACAGGAGAAAGCACTCATGCAGATATAACAGAAAATAAAGATGGAAGTTACACTTATGAAATTGCTAAATCTGAAGATGATATTTGGGTGGAAGATATATATGGCAATGAGGTTAGAACAAGTGTAGTTTTAAATAACCAAAGATTAGCCATGGAAGAAATAATAAAATTATATCCTAATATAAAATTTATTAATGCTACAGAGGGTGGGGCTAAAATAAGTGGAACATTAGAAATGCCGCTTAAGAAGGCTATGGAGATATACTGTCGGGATGAAATAGAGAAAATAACTCCGCTATCCTATCCAATTAATATGCTGGATAATGCATTGACAGAGCTAAATAAGTTGAAAAGAATTTTAAAAGAACTTAGTATTATAGTAAATAATCAGGTATTAAGATTAGGAAATTTTAAAAAAAATATTATAGTAGATAATAGTATTTTTTTACAAAGTGATATAAATGACTCAAAAATAATTAATATTTATAATAGCAGAGAAGAATTACAAATGCTTTTATATAAACCTGTATATGATTATTTGAGAACTGATAACGATACAGATATATTGTATAAAAAGAGAGAGTTTTATTCAAATACGAATGAATTAATACAATATGCTCTAAGCATTATACAAAAACAGCTTATTAAATTAAAGCAAATGCAAAAATAACCGATAAAAAAATGAGGTGTATTTGAAATGGAAAATACAAAATTAGAGTTTAATATTGAAAATACAAAAGATAATTTAACAGTCTTAAGAATAAATAAGAATAACAAATGGATTTATATGGGCAGTAAATATAATATGACATTAGAAATAGATAAGTTTTTGGAACAATGTGAATGTATAGATAAAAAAGAAAGTATATTATTAGTTTATGGATTTGGGACAGGTGAGCACTTAAAATCATTAAGGAAGAAATATAAAGATAATGAAATAGTAGTGTTTGAACCTAATATTTCTATGAATGAATATATAGATAATATAGAATGGATTAAAAAAGATGATAAAATAACTGTTATATGTGGAAAAATATCAGATTTTATTAATAATATAAACGTAAGATTAGACGGATTGAATTTAGATTTTACTAAGATTTTATTTTTTTCTAATTATCAAAAAGTATATGTAGAGGAAGTAAAAGAATTCTTAGAAGAACTAAAATATTTTTTTATAAATGTAAAGCTTGATAATAGTACAAAAATAAATATGTCAAAAATATGGTTTAAGACTTTAATGGAAAACTTAAAATACATAATTGATGGAATTCCTATTAATAAGTATCGAAATATATATAAAGATAAACCAGCGATAATAGTATCAGCTGGACCATCTCTTGAAAAGAATATAGATGAGTTACGAAAAATAAATGATGAGATTTTAATAATTAGTGGAGGAAGAACATTGAGATCACTTATAGATAGAAAGATAAATCCACATTTATTAGCCGTTGTAGATCCATTAGAGGTTAGTTATGAATTATGTAAAGATTATATTGAAGAACTTAATATACCATTACTATTTTACGAAGGAACCAATCATAAGGTGGTATCTGAACATAAAGGAGAAAAAGTATTTTTTTCATATAATGAATTCATAAATAAGATCTTAGGAGAAAAAGTGTTAGAGGTACAGACTGGGGGATCAGTAGCTCATGTAATGACATCAGTGGCAATAATAATGGGCTGTAATCCAATTATTTTTGTTGGACAAGATTTGGCGTATACTAATGAAAAAAGTCATGCATTAATAGCACAGAATAGAGATGGTAAAACAGGGTTCAATGAATTGAAGAGAAATGATGATATTTTTGTTGAAGACATAAATGGAAATCTTGTAAGGACAAGTTTGGTTTTAAATGATTATAGAATGGGATTGGAAAAGATTATAGAAAAGAGTAAAAAAACTACGTTTATAAATGCTACTGAAGGTGGGGCAAGAATAAAGGGAACAATTGAATTAACATTAAAAGAAGCAATAGATAAATATAAAAATGGAAGAATTAAATTATTAAATGATTTTAAAAAAGTTGAAAATTCATTTAGTATTAAAACAAAAGCATTAATACATTTAAAGGAAACAAAATATAGCTGTATAAAGATAATTAAAGAATATAAGAAATCTATTGAATATTTAAATGAATTATATAGAATAAATGAAAAAAGAGATAATGCAAAAATAAATTTAATTATAAATAAACTTGATAAAATAGATAAAAAAGTAAGTGAAGAATATAAAAAAATAGAATTAGTTGATAAGCTGATATATCCTATAATATATGAAACAATGCAAATTAAAAAATGTATATCTAATAGCAAAGATGATAAATGTGAACAAAATATATTATATGAGAATATGAGATTTTATTTATCAATTATAGAGGAATTACAATATGCACTAAAATACATAGATGATGTGATAGATAAATTATCTAAATAAAAAGAAGTGGAGAGCATAAATATGAAAAAAGAGAAAATTGAAGTTTTACAGTCAGCTGATGAATATTTAAATATTTTTAAAAAAGGAATAATTAATACATGTGAATTAATTCAAGCAGGAAGAGAGCAAGAAGGTATAAATCTAATACCGCAATTAGCTGATGGAATAGGATGGATAATAGATGTAGTTAATGTCACTAGAGATATACAAAAGAATGAAATTGATATTGAGCAATTAGAAGAACAAATTGAAGGAATAGTAGAGGCCTTGGAAAACGAAGACTATATTTTGGTTGGAGATTTATTTAATTATGAAGTTTTGCCTATAATTGAATCAATTCATAATGAAATTAAAAGTAGTATATGTTAGTAAAATATGCAAATATAATATTTGTTTAGGGGGAATTGAAAAATGTTTGATGATAAATCTATATTAATAACTGGTGGAACTGGTTCATTTGGTAAAAAATTTGCTGAAAGAATATTGCGAGAATTTTCTCCTAAAAGAATTGTAATATATTCAAGAGATGAGTTTAAACAAGATATAATGTCAAAAGAGTTTAAAATAAAGTTCCCTGAAAAATTTAGAAAATTAAGATTTTTTATTGGAGATGTTAGAGATAAGGATAGATTATATAGGGCATTTAATGATATAGATTATGTAATTCATGCAGCAGCTATGAAGCAGGTTCCAGCATGTGAATATAATCCTTTTGAAGCTATAAAGACTAACATACATGGCGCACAAAATATTGTAGATGCAGCAATTGACTGCGGGGTAAAAAAGGTTGTGGCATTATCTACAGATAAAGCTGTAAATCCTATAAATTTATATGGTGGAACTAAACTTGTTTCAGATAAATTATTTATTGCAGGAAATGCTTATTCAGGGGGAGAAGGTACAACATTTTCTGTAGTTAGATATGGAAATGTTGCAGGCAGTAGAGGATCTGTAATACCATTTTTTAAAGGATTATTAGAAAGTGGAGAAAAAGTATTGCCAATAACAGATTATAGAATGACTAGATTTTGGATTACATTAGATGAAGGTGTAGATTTGGTGTTTAAAGCATTAAAAGAATCTCGTGGTGGTGAAACATACATATCTAAGATTCCTTCATTTAAGATTACTGATTTAGCTAAAGCAATGAACCCAGATGGACACATGAAAGAAGTTGGAATCAGAGAAGGAGAAAAACTTGATGAAGTTATGATAACTAAGGATGACTCAAGAATGACATATGAATATGAAAAACATTACATAATTTATCCACATTTTGATTGGTGGAATTCTCAGAATTATATGACTCCAGGTGGAAAGCTTGTTGAAGAAGGATTTGAATATGATTCTGGGAAGAATAGTGAGTGGCTTTCTGTTGAGCGACTTAAAGAGTTATTAAAATAAAAAAATTAATACACAAATTATAGTGGTAACATAATAGGAAGGTTAAAAATATGAGTGATAAGAAAATTATTTTATTTGGAGCAAGTGAACTTGGAAAGAAAGCATTGATATATTTCAACAAAGAAAATGTAGCCTTTTTCTGTGATAATGATATAAATAAAATTGGAATAAAAATAAATGATATTGAGTGTATTGGATTTAATAAGTTGTTAGAAATACATAAAAATTATAAAATAATAATAACGAGTATGTATGAAAAAGAAATATCTGAACAATTAGAAAAAAATAATATAAATTATGGTATCTATAAAGAAAGTATAGAAATATATTATCCAATTGAAGATTTACTGGAAATAAATTTAGGACATTTTTTTTATAAATGTGATTTTAATATTAAATTAGATAAATTGACATTTTTTCAAGGGGGTTCAACAATTCTAGATTATGCATTTTTACAGGCAATAGCTAAAAAGTTCAAGAGGAAAAAGTATTTAGAGATAGGATCTTTTATGGGAGAAAGTATAAAGTGTTTAAGCGTGGTATGTGATGAGTGTGTAAGTATATCATTGGAAGATCAAGAGTTAGATCAGTTCTTTTTTTCTAAACATAAAAGTAATTTTGGAAGTTATTTTATGAATAACATATGTAATGTAAAACAAATAAAGGGTGATTCAAAAAAAATAAATTTTAAAGAAATTAGTTTTGAACCTGATTTTGTTTTTATTGATGGAGATCATTCATATGAAGGCGTTTTTAATGATACACAAAAAATATTTGATTTAATTGACTACAATGAAACTATAGTGGTTTGGCATGATTTCAGAAAGGCCATTACAAAAGAGATTAGAACTGAAACTGTTAAGGCGGTATTTGATGCACTAGATGAAAAATATAAAAAAAATATTTTTATTTGTGATAATAATTTATGCGGTATATATGTTCCTGAAAAATATTTGAAATATTTTTCATTTAATATAAATTCTAATGAAATGTACTCATATGAATTTGAAATGCATAAGGTGATAAAGAATTTGATATAGAGAGGTTTTATAAATGAAGAAAAAAGCAGTTATTATTGGCGCATCTAAAAAAGGATTAATAGCTTATCATGCATATAATGATCAATATGATATTGTGAAATTTCTTGATAACAATCCTAATCTGTATGAGAAAAAAATACAAGGAATAGATATTCAAGCAGTTAATAAAATAGTAAATATTGAGTATGATGTGATTATTATAGCATCACAATATTACGATGAAATAAAAATTCAGCTCAAAAATTTAAATGTAAAGGATAATATTTTAGTTTTTGATTATTCTTTAGAAGGTAAAGGTGACTATCTTAATTGGAATGAAGATAACACAGAAATATATAAATATATACAGGGAGAGTTGTTTAGTGGAGGAATATCCATTAATTTTGATGGGACGGCTGTATTTAAAGAAAGAGAAACTGTTATAGAAGATTTAATAGAAAATAGAAAAGTAATCCATCTAGGCTGTTGTGATCATTTATGTGTCATAGAAGAAAAAATCAGAACTAATAAATGGTTGCATGCTAAGATAAGTAATAAAGCAGAAAAATGTATTGGCATAGATATAAATGATGAAGCAGTTAAGTTATCCAGCAGATATTCTGATAATATAATATGTGGTAATATTTTAGAGGAAATAAATGAAATTAGTATTGAACAGTGGGATGACCTTCTTATACCAGATGTTCTTGAACATATAAGTAATCCAGTTGAATTTTTATCAAAAATAAAAGAAAATTATAAAAATACAATAGAAAGAATTATTGTTTCAGTTCCAAATGCTTTTTCAAAATATCAATTTATAAGATTAAATAATAATATAGAATGTATCAATAGTGATCATAGATATCAGTTTACACCATATACAATAGCTAAAGTTTTAAATGATGCAGGGTATAGAATAGATAAATTAATAATGTGTGGTACAGTAGAAAAAGTAACAAAAGATATAAATATGCCCAATATAGTTGTTATTGCAAAAATGTAGAATTACTTTTCTATTATGAAGAAGGAGTGATTTAATGAATATTCTAGTTTATGGAACAGGAGACTTTTATAAAAAAAATAAGATGTTGTTAGTACCAGAATGTTATAATATATGTGCATTTGTTTCAGAGAATAGGCAAAATTTCATGGATTCATTTGAAGAAAAACCGCTTATCAATTTTGAGCAGATAGAGAAGTATAAATTTGATAAAATAATTATTGCAGTAGAAAAATGGATAGAAATTGAGCAAAAATTGTTAAGTATCGGAGTAACACTTGATAAAATAATAATTCCAGTTATTACTTCAGAGAATTGTAATCATGATGTATTAAAAGCTAAAATAGAACTCTTAAAGCAACCCAACGAAAAACCTAAATTAGCTATAATATCATACTTAACTGATAAATTTGTAAGAAGGTATGAGGAATATCTTAAAATTAAATATGAAACTATATTTTTTACACTGAATTTACAAGAGAGCAGATATTATATAAGTGAAATATTGAAGTATTCAGATATTTGCTTTTTTGAGTGGGCTGGATCGCCATTAGTTTTTGCAAGTTATTTAAAAAGTGCTATTAATAAGCCTATAATTACAAGGATACATAGATATGAAGTTTATACAAACACTTTGAAAGGGATAAATTGGAGTGTAGTAGATGATGTTATATTTATAGCAGACCATATTAAAACTAAGTTTGAAAAAACTATTAGTATTAATAAGGATAAATTAAGATTAATTCATAATGGATTTGAAATAGAGAAATTTACATTTAAATATCACAGTAAAGGATACAATATATCGTATGTAGGAGAGTTATCTTATAGAAAGAACATACAGCTACTTATGCTACTAATGAAAAAATTAAAAAATATTAACAATGATTACAAATTATATTTAACAGGAAAATTTGAAAATGATGAATATAGAGATTATATATATCATATAATTCATGAATTAAATATAAATGAAAATGTGATTTTTGAAGGTTATGTACCAGATATAAATGAATGGTTAAATGATAAGGATTATATAATATGTAGCAGTACAAGTGAAGGTCATATTTCTTCAATACAGGAAGCAATGCTAAAAGGAATAAAACCTATAATATATAACTATGAGGGCGCTTCCGAAATATATCCTAAACATTATTTATGGGACGAGTTAGAAGATGCAGTAAATTTAATAACTGAGGAAAGATACGAAACTATGGAATACAGGAAATTAATAGAAAATAATTTTAACGTGGTAACACAAACAGATAAAATTTGCAGACTAATAGATGAAGCATATAATAGTTATAAGTAATGGAAAATAAATATTATTATATATTTTCAAAAGCGGAGGATAAAAATGAATATATTAATAACTGGTGGCGCTGGATTTATAGGAAGTTATATTTGCAGCAGATTATGTCATGAACATAAAATAATTGTTGTTGACAATTTAATTTTAGGAAAAGAAGATAATATTAAAGCTTTATATAGTACTAAAAATGTGGAATTTATAAAGTGGGATGCAGCTGATACCATATTTTTAGAGAATCTTATAAAAGAAAATAATATTGATACTATTATTCATTTAGCAGCAAATTCAGACATTCAAAAAAGTGAACAAAATCCAGAAGTTGATTTTAATAATACTTTTTTAACTACACATTCAGTTTTAGAAGGTATGAGGAGGAATAATGTAAAGAATTTGATTTTTGCATCTACATCTGCAATTTATGGCGATAAAAGGGAAGAAAATATAAATGAAGATAGTGGACCATTATTTCCAATATCTTATTATGGAGGCGCTAAATTAGCATCAGAAGCATTAATATCATCATACACATATATGAATGATATGAGTTCATGCATAGTGAGATTTCCTAATGTGATTGGTGAAAATTTAACCCATGGAGTAATTTTTGATTTTATAAAAAAGCTTAAAGAAAATAAAGAAGAACTTGTAATTTTAGGTGATGGAAACCAGCAGAAATCTTATATTTATATTCAGGATTTAATAGATGCTATATTATGTGTTTTTAAAAATAGGAATAAAGGTATTAATTATTATAATATTGGAGCTGAAGGTACTACGACAGTAAGAAAAATAGCAGATATAGTCTGTGAAGAGATGAATCTGAAAAATGTAAAATATAATTTTACTGGTGGAGAATGTGGGTGGTTAGGAGATGTTCCTAAGTTTAGTTATGATACAAAGAAGATAAATAATTTAGGCTGGCATGCTAAGTATTCATCTGATGAAGCAGTCAGATTATCAGTAAAAGGAGCAGCAGCTTTATGCAAGTAGTAATTTTAGCTGGAGGAAAAGGAACTAGGTTAAGCCAGTATACAAAAGAAATCCCAAAACCATTAATTAATGTCTGTGGCAAAACAATATTAGAATATCAGATAGAAAATCTTAAAAAATATGGATTGAGCGATATCATAATAAGTCTTGGGTACTTAGGTGAGCAAATAAGAAATTATTTTAAGGATGGTTATGAACTTGGTGTTAATATTTCATACATTGAAGAAAAGGATTTACTTGGAACTGGTGGAGCATTAAGTTTGCTAAAAAGTAAAATAAATGAGGATTTTATTCTGCTTTTTGGAGATATTTTATTGAATATTAATTGGCGAAGATTTATAAAGTTCCATATTGAGAAAGGTGGGATAGGTTCCTGTATAGTACATCCTAATAACCATCCATATGATAGTGATGTGATTGTGTGTAATAAAGATGCAAGTATAAATAAAATCTTATATAAAAATCAAGAAAGAGGTTATTATAAAAATATTGTCAAGTCCGGAGTTCATATTTTTAGTAAAAGAGTTTTAGATTATATAGAAGAGAATAAAAAACAGGATTTGGAAAAAGATGTTTTAATAAACTTATTAAAAAAAAATGAAAAAATATACTGCTATAAAACTACAGAATATATAAAAGATATGGGAACAGTTAATCGGTTAAGGCAAATCAGTTATGATATAATCAGTAATGTAATTAATCAAAAAGCTTTATACAATAAGCAAAAATGCGTTTTTTTAGATAGAGATGGAAGTATAAATGTATATAAAGATTTACTTTGTACAATCGATGATTTTGAATTAGAATATAGAGTTTCAGAATCTGTAAAAAGGCTTAATAGTCATGGATACTTAGTTATAGTTGTAACTAATCAGCCTGTTATAGCACGAAATTTATGTACTTTTGAGGAATTAGAGCAGATTAACAACAAAATGGAAACGCTTCTTGGAAGAGATGGAGCATATATAGATGACTTGTATTTTTGCCCACATCATCCTGATTCAGGATATGAGGGTGAAAATAAGAAGTATAAAATGAAATGTAAATGCAGAAAGCCAGGAACATTATTATTAAATAATGCAATTGATAAATATAATATTGATATTAAGAATTCATATATGATAGGGGATACAACGGTGGATATTAAAACTGGAGAAAATATAGGATGTAGTACAATATTATTAAGAACCGGACTGGCTGGAAAAGATAATAAATATGATGTTAATCCAACGCATGTAGCTGATAATTTATATGAGGCTGTAAGTTTAATTTTAAAGGATGTGAAAGCTGATGATAATATCTAAGACTCCATTCAGAATAAGTTTTTTTGGCGGTGGAACAGATTTAAAAGAATATTATATAAATAATACTGGTATTGTAGCAAGTACTACTATAGATAAATATATATATATTACGGTTAATAAAAGATTTGATAACTCTATTAGAATTAGTTATTCTAAAACAGAGATAGCTGAAAAAAGAGATGATATTCAACATCCTATAGTTAAAGAAGCATTGAAATTATTAGATATTGATGGTGGAATAGAAATAACTTCAATTGCTGATATTCCTGCTAAAACAGGGTTAGGATCATCTAGTACATTTACTGTTGGATTGTTAAATGCATTATATGCATATAAAGGTATTTATGTTAATGCTGAAACTCTTGCTAAAAAAGCTTGTGAAATAGAGATAGATATTTTAAAAGAACCGATAGGCAAACAAGATCAATATGCAGCAGCTTATGGTGGTTTAAATTCTATTAGGTTTAATAGCGATGAAACAGTATTTGTTGACCCGATAATTTGCAATAAAGATATAAAATATGAGTTTGAAAATAATTTGCTATTATTTTATACAGGCATAACTAGAAGTGCAGGTGAAATATTGGGTTCTCAAAAGAAAAATACGAGTAATAATATTGAAAATTTAACTTCAATGAAACTGTTAGTAGATGACTTGAAACAAATTTTGAGTGAGGGCAATAATTTGAAGCAAATCGGAGAAAAACTAAATGATAGTTGGTTATTTAAGAGAAAACTTTCTAATAACATATCTAACAATTTTATAGATTCAATATATAATTTAGCAATAAATAATGGAGCTATTGGGGGGAAGGTATTAGGAGCAGGTGGTGGTGGTTTCCTATTGTTTTATTGTGAGCCACACAATCATAAACAACTAATATATGCATTAAAAGATTTGAAATATGTGCCATTTAATTTTGAATCACAAGGATCAAAGATAATTTTCGTAGATTAGAGGAGGTTTTTATGGAAAATATAATATCAAATTACATTAAGGATATAGACAAGCTTTTAAAAAGTTTGAATAGTTCAGAAGTATCAAACGTAATACATATAATTAATGAATGCTATAAAAAGAATAGACAGATTTTTATTATGGGTAATGGAGGAAGCGCATCTACTTCATCTCATTTTGCATGCGATTTAGGTAAAGGTACTATTGTTAAAGGAAAAGAAAGATTGAGAGTAATGAGTTTGAGTGATAATATGGCATTAATCACTGCAATTTCTAATGATTATGGATATGAATATATTTTTTCAGAACAACTTGAAAATCTTGTGAATGAAAAAGATGTGGTAATTGCTATATCAGCATCTGGAAATTCTCCTAATATAATAAAAGGTGTAGAATATGTAAAAGAGAAAAAGGCTATAGTTATTGGATTTACTGGTTTTAATGGTGGAAAATTGAGAGAATTATCAGATATATGTATTCATATTAATTGTGATAATTATGGACAAATTGAAGATATACATATGTTATTATGTCATTTAATAAGTCAAGGAATTAGACACTTAATCTTAAATAATACAGATGAAAATTAGCGTTATAATTAAAGAAGAGTTAATTAAGTAATTTATTAGAATTAATGAAAAGTAATGATTAAAAAATATATACCAATATTTAAAGGAGTATACATGAAAAGAGCTATTATTTTCGGCGCAACAGATACAGGAAAGAGAATTTATAATAATGTAAAACAAGAATATGAGATTATAGGTTTTGTTGACGGTAATTCTAAGTTACATGGGAGTAAATATGAAGGATTTATAATTGAAGATTATAATAATTTGAAAAATTATGAATTTGACTATGTAATCGTAGGTGTATTAACAGCATATAAGCAAATTAAAGAGCAGATTTTAGAATTAGGTATCCCTGAATATAAAATTATGGATAAATATGTTGAATTACCAACACAAGCTAGGATAGAGTATTTACGAAATACCGCAGAGATTTTAAAGGAGAATAATGTAAAAGGAGCGTGTGCAGAAGTAGGAGTTTATCAGGGCGATTTTGCTAAAATAATAAATGAAATTTTTAATGAGAAAAAATTATATTTATTCGATACATTTTGTGGGTTGCCTAAAGAGGATTCAAATCATGATAATGAAAAGGGGTATGCAACGGTCCAAAGTGGTCATTTTTCTAATACATCAGAACAAGTTGTCTTAAGTAAGATGAAATATAAGGAGAATTGTATTATTTGTAAAGGATATTTCCCAGATACAATAGCAAATATTAATGAAACTTTTTGTTTTGTAAATTTAGATGCTGACTTATATAAGCCAACGATTGAAGGACTTAGGTATTTCTATCCGAGAATGGAGAAAGGTGGGGTAATATTGATACATGATTATTTTTCAATGGCATTTAAAGGTGTGAAGGATGCGGTAAAAGAGTTTTGTAATATTAGTAATATTACATATATGCCAATAGGAGATACTTTAAGTGTGGCAATAATTAAATAAAGATTAGTATTAAAGAGAATATATTTAAGGAAGTATAAATTTATGAAAAAGGTATTAATAATAGCATACTATTTCCCACCACTAGGATGGTCTGGAGTTCAAAGAACATTAAAATTTGTTAAATATTTAAGGGATTTTGACTGGGATCCTATAGTAGTTACTGTTGGGGAAACTAAGTTTTCTATATTAGATAAATCATTAGAAGATGAACTTCCTAAAGGTATAAAGATAATACGAGTAGATGATATAGTATTAAAAGATGTTACAGATGTAATGAAAAGACAAATAAAAGGTTATGTAGAAGCATCTATAAACTCTATTTCTGATGAAAGTTTAAAAAAATTATATGAAGAAGAAATAGAAAAAAAAATTAGTGAATTAAGGGATATGGTTTTATTACCAGATGGAAATGTTATATGGGCAAATAATGTTATTAAAGAAATAAATGATAAAATTGATTTTACTGAAATAGATGTTGTATATACTACTTCATCACCATATTCTGCACATATAATCGGGGAGTATATAAAGAAAGAATATAGTATACCATGGATTGCTGATTTTAGAGATCAATGGGTTGACAATCCATATATTGATTATGATAAAGATTCATTAAGATATAAACTTGAAAAAAACATGGAAAAAAATGTAGTATTTAATTGTGATAGATTAATTACGGTAACACCAGTTATAACAGAAAACTATATTAGTACATATAAAATTGAAAAAAATAAAGTGATAACAATTACTAATGGCTATGATGAAGAAGATTTTAAAAATATAAAATCTAAAAAAGAAAATAATAAATTTACAATGATTCATAATGGATCTTTTTACTTAAAAAGAAATCCATATACTGTTGCTAGAGTAATTAAAAAATTAGTAGAAAATGAGATTATAGATGAGAAGAAAATAGAAATTATTTTAAATGGAAATAATGACTGCAATATAATAAATAAATTTAAAGAAATAATGGGGAAATATTCAGATTTTATAAAAATAAATGGATATCTGTCTCATGAAGAGTCATTAATAAAATCTAACAATGCAGATATATTATTATTAATTTGTGGAGAGGAAGAAAGCTCAAAACAAGTATATACTGGAAAGGTATTTGAATACCTGCGCTTAAGAAAACCAGTGTTATCTATTTCACCTAAAGGAAGCTTAGTTGACAAGTTATTAGATGAAACAGAGTGTGGTATAAATGCTGAATATAATGATATTGAAACAATAGAAAAAATAATACTTAATTATTATAATAGCTGGCTTAAAGGAAATAAAATAGAAGTTGGTGCTAAAAATATTGAAAAATATGAAAGAAAAGAATTAACTAAAAAATTAGTTGAAATTTTTAATGAAGTATATTACAAGAAATAATATATTAAAAATGAGAGGTGATACTTTGTTATGGAGAAAGTTATTATATTTGGAGCTTCAACAAGAGGAATCTATGCATTAAATAAGTTAAAAGAAAAATATAATATAATAGCCTTTGCAGATAATGATCATACTAAATGGGAAAATAAAATTGAAGGAATACAAGTAATTAATCCTAATACACTACATAAATTTAGTGATAAGATAATAATTGCTAGTCAATATGATAAAGAAATAAAAGAACAACTTAAGGAAATGAATATATTTAATTATGAAGTATATCCTTCAAGTATTGAAATTGTATTTAGTAAGATTGAAAAAAAAGGTATTGATTTAAAAAAGGTTAATGCATTACAAACCTTTGGTGGTAGTGGAAATGGAATGGAACGTTTCTATAAAGATAAAGTTAAACAATTAGAAGTTTGGGAAATTGAAAGGTCTTTTGAAGAACAATTGAGAAAAAACCTACCAAGAGCAACAATAAAAATAACAGATTCGTTTAAAGAAATAACTCAAACAATGAAGAAATTTAATATGATTTTAATTGATAATCCTATGAGCGTATTTGGAGAACATTGTGAACATTTTGATATGTTTATGGAGTCATTTCAGATAATGAAAGATGAATGTATTTTGGTATTGGATATAATTCCAAGTCTGGAGGATAGGGGTAAAGAATTCGATTATCTTTGTAGTAATGAACATTTGTTAGCGAGAAAACTATTTTATAGGACAAATTCACCAAAGAATATAACTATTGAGAAAATGGTAGAAACATATAAGGAAATTGCTTTTGAAAAAGGATATGATATAAAGTGGTATTTCACAGAAGAAAGAAGTGGAGAATTCATCCAATATTTGGTCCTTAATTTAAAGAGAATTTAGGAGGAAGTTTACTTTGGTAAGTGTAATAATAGTAGTTTATAATGGAGAAAAATATATTGAAGAAGCTATAGAAAGTGTTCTTAATCAAACATATAAAGATATAGAGTTAGTAGTAGCTGATGATGGATCTACTGATAATACTAGAAAAATTGTTGAAAAGTTTGAAGGTGTAGTATATATATATCAAGAGAATAAAGGTGAAGGTTCAGCAAGGAATTTAGGAATCGAAGCATCAACAGGAGAATATTTAGCGTTTTTAGATGCTGATGATTTATATGCACCAGATAAAATAGAAAAACAATTAAAGATCTTATTAGAAAATGATAATATAGATGTAGTTTATAATGATTTAAAAGTGGTAGACGAAAATCTAAATTATTTAAATATATTAAAAAGCGAAGGAGTATATGAGAAGAGAGAAGATTTATTAGCAAATATAATTTATAGACAAGTAATTCAAGGTCCAATTTGTATGATGATGAGAAGAAAATGTATAAAAAATATAAAATGGAGTGAAGAATTAATATATACTGTAGATTATGAGTATGTAATTAAATTAGCACTTAAATATAACTTTAAATATTTAGAAGAGCCATTATATATATATAGACGTCATGGCAATAACTTATCTAATAAGCATAATGCCACAGTGAATGAGGAAATTAAAATAATAAGAGATTTAGGAATAGATACTATAGTAAATATAGTAAATGAAGCAACTTTTAGTGAGTATGAAAAGAAACTACTACTTTCAAAAATATATATAAAAATTAAAGAGTATGAAAAAGCAAAGCAGCTTTTAGATCGAAATATTTATAAAAAAGACAATGCTTTAATTTGCTTCTATTTAGGATTATGCAATTATATGTTAAATGATATTGATATATCAATACAAAATTATACAGAAGCAATAAGAATGGATAGTGAATTAGCAGAGGCATATAATAATTTAGGATGCTGCATTATCTTAAAAAATAAAAAATCAGCTGAAAGGTATTTCAAAAAAGCATTAGAGATTAGACCTGAATATATAGATGCTAAATATAATTTAGAATCTATATGCAGTGGAAAAAAATCTTTTAAAATTACTGAAAGAGAATTAAGGAAAATACTAACCTTGTATAGTTAGAAGGTGATTAAAATATATGATATTGTAATTTTTGGGTGTGGCAGTGCAAGTGAAAAATTAAGTAGAAGTTTAAATGAAAATATTAATATCTTATGTTATTTAGATAATAATAGATCAATGTGGGGAAAAAAATTTAATAATAAATTAGTTTGTAATCCAAGTGAAATTAGAAACATTGAATATGATTATATTGTTATAGCTAGCCAATTTAATAATGATATATTTACACAATTAATTAATTACAAAGTATCTCAAGAAAAAATACTAGAATATATAAATTTTATTAACAATAAACATAACTACTTTGAATATAAAATGAACTTATTTGAAAATGATATAAATAATTATGAGGCATTAGTAACTGGAATATCTTATTTTGTGAGTGGAATAAATGGAGATATCTTAAAGCATAGAGGGATTAATTTTGCTTTTGATAGTCAGGATTTATATTATGATTATCATATTGCAAAATATTTATTTGAAAATTATAATACAAATATTAAATATACAATAATAGGTCTTAGTTACTATACTTTTCAATATGATTTATCGCTATCATCCATGAAAGATAATGTAAAGTTATATTATCCTAAATTAAAAAAAAGTCATAACATACAATGGGATACTTATGATTATGATAGAATACTTATTAATAATATCATAGCAGATAAGATATTAAAGAAATCTGATGATGGTAATTATCTTATTGATAGTAGAATAATTCCATTAACACAGAAGAATGAGGATTTTGATTTATTAGGAAAGAGACAGGCTGAATTAGATTGTAATAAAAATTATCCAATAACAGTACTGGAAAATAAGAAAATATTTAAGGAATATTTAAGTTTACTATATAAAAATAATATTAAACCAATAGTAGTTGTTTGTCCTGTATCTAAATATTATAGTAAATATTTTTCAAATAGAATAAAGGATGAATTTCTTGAAATTATGTACGAAGTAAGAAAAGAATATAAATTTCAATATATAGATTATTTTGAATCGGCATTATTTGATGATAGTATGTTTTATGATGTATCTCATTTAACTTTTGAAGCTGGAAAAAAATTTACTCAAATTTTAAATGATGAAATAGAGTGGTGAATTAATTGTAAAAATGAAAGAATACGTAGTTGTAGTACTACGTATTCTTTCATTTTTATATACTATATTATAATAAACTCTTTAATATGATCTAGAACTACATCTGTATATTTTTCTACTAAATCTAATTTAAGAGTTGTCTCATCTTTGTTATTTAATTTATTAATAAGTTTTATTGTAAAGTCATCTTTTGATGAAATATGAATTCTAGCATCATTTGTATTATTACTTGTGGTTCTGAAGAAAAATTTGTATTCATTATCATTAATAGCTGCAAAGTAAGGGAAATTTGGATGTAATGATTCTGTATATGTATAATCTCTAGAAATTTTTCCGCCGAAATACTTAGGGATATTACTATCATTATAATTGTCTATATTTAAACCTATTTTATTACTAATTATAGGAAAAAAATCCAATATAGAAATTAATTCTGTGCATTCACCACAAGGAATATTTTTTCCTCTAAACATCATCGAAATATTAGTCCTTGTTTCATCTAAAAATTCATCACTTGCACTTAAAAAGCCTTGTCCATGATCAGAAACTAAACTAATTATATAATCATTTTCACTATAGTTCTTTTTTACATAATCAAACAATAAACCTAAATAATTATCAATTCTTTTGACTTGTGACTTATAACGTTCTATAAGATTAGGATCATATTTTTGACGTACTGTTGTTGAAATATTACTTCTATCAATTACATTATTTGAAGCTGTTATATTTGTTTGGGTACTCATTCTAGTCGCGGCCATATCAGCAACATCGTGTAAATCAGGAAAGCAAATCCACATAAAGTTGTTAGTATCCTTATAAGCTTGGATATGTTCAATGGTTTCTGTTAATACATCATCAGCAAACATTCCACGCGATGGTAATTGATATAAATATCTATCAAAACTTTTTATATAACCTAGAGTAGGATCACTTCTGTAATCGGCATCTATTTTAGTACAAAAATATCCTGATTCCCTAAATTTTTCTGAAAATAATTTGTAATCAAATAAATTGCTAGTATCGTAATCAGGATGATATATTCTATGATTAGAGGTATACATTCCTGTAAAGGCACTAGCTAAACTTGTATAAGTCCATTCTCCAGCTGTATATGCATTTTTACAAATAGTACCTTTACTGAAGAAGTTATATATATTTGGCGCTAAATTTTTAAAGTCGTTTTCTTCTAGATATTTTTGAGATAATCCATCTACAAAAATATTCAAAATTAAAGAAGGTAATTTTTTATTCAATTTAAGCTCGATATTATCTGCTATTATAAAATCGTCATTAGAATTTATGGAAATATGTTGATTGGCTTCAACTCTATAATAATAAAATCTTTCACTTAACATATGATTAATATTGGATATATTACTATCTATTTTCAGATCTATATTTTGATTATCTGTAAGTACTAAAAGAGGAAGAATTGTTGTGCAATTACTTTCAAGTTCATAATAATTAGTTTTTGAATAAGGCATAACTTCAAATTTATTAAGTGGCATTAAATCAGCATTACTATCGATATCAATTCCATCTCTTTCAGTTAAATAATAATCATAAATTGAACAATAGTAATTTTTATTGTTCAATGAAAATTGCTTAATCCTTTTATTATTTCCATGTGCATCTAATGTAACAGGAAATTTTCGTGTTATATTAGAAAAATATAAACGTAATTCATATTTTATTTTATCTAAATCTTCTTTAGAGATATATTTTATTAATTCGTCATATAACCAATCATAATTTAATGATTTTTCCTTATCTAGTAATATAGATTTAAAAAGATATTTCATAGAAGAAAAATATTCATTTTTATAATATAGAACAATAGAAATATTATAATTTAATTCTATATTATATTCATTTTTTTTATAAATGCTTAACAATAGTTTTAAAGCTTCATCATATTCTTCATGAGCGCAAAGAATATAAGATCTTAAACTATATACATCTAAATCATATGGATATAGATTTATGTATTCGTTAAGTTCGCTTTCAGCTTTATCAAAATTTTCATTGGATAATAAAAATTCAATGCTATTCTTTTTTTGTTTTAGTTCTTTGTAATTAATCATATCATTCTCCTTAAAACATTGATTACATTATGATTATCGATTTTATATAGGATTCCTTTAAATTATTAATTATTGTTATAAAATAGAAGTATAAGATAAATGACAGGATTAAATTAAAAACTAAATTTTAAAGAATAGGATTAATTTAGCGATAAATAAGTATAAATAAACACAAAGGGGAAGAAAATGTTTGAATTAGAGAATAGTAGAAGTGGAGTAGAAACTTTAAAATACAACAATCGGTATATTCATAGCAAATATAATCCTATGAAAGAAGCTGAGCAGTTCGCACAGGGAAATAAAGAACTTATCAATAAAGAGGTAGTAGTATTATATGGTTTGGGGCTAGGATATCATGTGGAGTCTATACATAATTTATTGTTAGAAGGATCAATACTATATGTTTTTGAAGGGAATCCTCAATTAATTACATATTGTAAAAAGGTAAACCCTAAAGTTTTCGAATATGATAATGTTAAAATAATAGATTATGATAATAAATTTTTTTACAAAAAATTTTCTGATGTTTTAAATGATGTGGATGATATAATTGTACATAAGCCATCTTTGGAAACAATATATAAAAGTAATGAAATATTATATAATTTAATAAATGACTTTCATATAATTAAGCAACAACATGAAAGTCAGCCAGAAATGATTTTACAGGCAGAAGATAATTTAAAAGCAAATAAGCATAGAAATACTAAAAATATATTAGAATTTATAAATAGTAAGAATGATGTTAATAAAATATACGTAATAACAGCATCTGGACCATCTTTAGATTATGACTTAAATCTTTTAAAAGCTAATCAAAAAAAATTTCATATATTAGCTGTAGGAAGTGCATTACGAACATTAGTCGATAATGGAATAAAACCAGACTGTGTTGTCATAATTGATCCAAGAGAGATAGTAAAAAAACAGTTTGAAGAGATTGATTGCAGTAATATTCCACTATGTTTTGATGGAAAAGCGTCAAGATGGGCTGTACAGATTCATAATGGTCAAAAATATATATTTAATGATGATTTAGAGGATGATATTATTATAAGAACAAGTGGAACTGTAGCTGTAGCTGCTATGGATATTGCAATTAAGTGTAAAGCAGAAAAAATAATATTATTGGGTCAGGATCTTGCTTTTATTGGGGAAAAATCTCATACAAATACTTTTGAAAAGACTTATGGTTTTAAAGATTCTTATAGGAGTAATTTGAAAAACAAGTATGTAAAAGGTGTAGATGGAAGGTTGGTTAAAACAACACAAGGATATATTACATTTAAAAATAAAATAGAATCATTAATAAGAAATAATAATAATGTAGAATTTATAAATTGCAGTCATGGTGCATTTATAGAAGGAGCAAAACATATAGAATTCTATAAGGTGATAGATAAAGTAAAATAATTATTTTATATTAAATGCTGAATTAGTTATTTAAAGGGGAGTAAATATGGATGAAAAGAAGGCAATAATTGTAACATCAATAGGTAAGAGGGTACAGTTAATAGAACATTTACAAAAGACATTTAAAATAATTGGAGTTGATGCAGGTGAGATAAATGCTGGAAGATATTTCGTTGATACATTTTATAGAATACCAAGAGCAGAGGATAAGGATTATATAGAGGTTTTACTTAACATATGTAAGAAAGAAAATGTTAAAGGATTAATTCCACTTTATGAAGGTGAATTTCAAGTTTTAAATAGTGCTAGAGAAAAATTTGAAGAACAAGGAACATTTCTTATATTAAGTGGAGAAGAAGTTATTAGTATTTGCAAGGATAAGAAACTAACTTATGAGCATTTTGTGAAATCTAAAATAAAACTTCCTAAAGTATATTATGATAGTGAAATTAATGAGATAATAGAAAAAGAAGATGTCACTAAATTTCCTCTATTTATAAAGCCAGTGGATGGAATGGGAAGTAGTAATACATTTAGGATAAATAATATTAATGAACTCAAATTTTTTAGGGAGTATATAAAAAATAATATTATTCAAGAATGCATAGAAGGTGATGAATATACTGTAGATTGTCTTGTAGACTTTGAGGGAAATTCAATTTATGTAGTGCCAAGAAAGAGAATTGAAGTACGTTCCGGAGAGGTAGTTAAAAGCAGTACAGTACATGATGATAATATAGTAAATAATACTATTGAAGTAATTAAACATTTGAATAAAGCAAAAGATAAAAAAGGATTAGGGGCAGTTGGTCCATTAACAATACAATTTTTTAAAGATAAAAATGAGAATATTTATCTTCTTGAGATAAATCCTAGATTTGGAGGAGGAGTGCCATTAAGCTTTGAAGCTGGAGCTGATTATGGAATGGCACTAAATACAATTCTTAATGAGGAAGAAATTAATTATATAAATGAATTTGAAGAAAAAACCATGCTTAGATATGATGAAGCAGTATTTTTTTGATAAAATGTAGGAGATGAAGTTATGAAGATTATATGTGTAGTTCAAGCAAGAATGGGGTCAGAAAGATTGCCAGGAAAAGTTATGAAAGAAATAAATGGACAGCCAATGATATCTTATACATTAAAGTCATTAAAAAAATGCAGATATGTAGATGAAGTAATATTAGCTACATCAACTCTAGAAATAAATGATGAGCTTGCAGAATATGCTAAAAAGATTGGATTTGAAGTATTTAGAGGTTCAGAAGATAATGTACTTGAGAGATATAAACAGGTTGCTGATAAATATAAAGGAGATGTTATTATAAGAGTAACTGGAGATTGTCCTCTCATAAATCCTATAATTGTTGATAATGTAATCACTAAGTTTTTGATGTATGATTATGATTATGTAAGACTAGATGTTCCAGCAACATTTCAAAGAGGCTTTGATACAGAGGTATTTTCAAAAAAGGCTTTAGATAAAGTTTATAATTTAGTATGTAATGAAGAAAATATTAATAAAGAAGATTACCAAATGTTTAGAGAACATGTTACATATTATATATATAATCACCAAGATGAATTTAAAGTTGGTTATGTAAAAGGTGAAGGAAAATATTTTTTTAATAGAGATATAAACTTAAGTATCGATATGCCAGAAGATTTCGAAAGAGTAAAAAATATTATAGAAAAATAGTGATTATATATTAAGTCAGGGAAATTTCTCTGACTTTTATCATTAAAAAAGATTTAAAGAACTGGTTATTTTTAAAGAAAGATATTAGAATAACGATAATGAAATAGAATAAAATAGTATGAGGTGACTTATGAACAAATCATTTAATATAGGAAATTTCAAATTAGGAGAAAATGAAAAAACATTTATTATAGCAGAAATGTCAGCTAATCATCTTCAAGATTATGATAGAGCAGTTGAAATCATAAAAAAAGCAGCATGGGCTGGCGCTGATGCCATAAAGCTTCAGACATATACTCCAGATACAATAACAATTGATTGCGATAATGAGTATTTTCAAATAAAGCAAGGAACAATTTGGGATGGTACAACTTTACATAAGTTATATCAGACTGCATATACTCCATGGGAATGGCAGCATAAATTAAAGAAGTTAGCAGAAGATGAAGGCTTAATTTTCTTTTCTTCACCATTTGACATTACAGCAGTAGACTTTTTAGAAGAAATGAATGTTCCAGCTTATAAAATAGCTTCATTTGAAATCAATGATATACCATTTATTGAATATATAGCATCAAAAGGAAAGCCAATAATAATGTCTACTGGTATTGCAAGAATGGGAGATATTCAGGAGGCTTTAGATGCATGTAAAAGAATGGGCAATGAAGATGTAGCATTACTTAAATGCACATCTTCTTATCCAGCACCAGTTGAAGAGGCAAATCTAAATACTATACCTAATATGAAAAAAACTTTTGATGTAATAGCAGGACTATCTGATCATACTATGGGACACGCAGTATCAGTAGGAGGAGTTGCAATTGGTGCTAAAATAATAGAAAAGCATCTGACACTTAGACGCAGTGACGGTGGAGCAGATAGTAAATTTTCAATGGAGCCAGAAGAATTTAAAGAAATGGTGGATAATATAAGAATTGTTGAAAAGGCTCTTGGAAAAGTTACTTATGATTTATCACAAAAACAAACTAATTCAAGAGAACATTCAAGAAGCTTATTCATAGTTCAAGATATAAAAGAAGGTGAAGTATTTACAGAAAAAAATATTAAAAGTATAAGACCGGGATTTGGACTTGAGACAAAATATATTAAAGATATATTAGGTAAGAGAGCAAGGGTGAATATTGAGAAAGGAACACCTATGTCTTGGAAGTTGGTTGATTAAGAAGTTAGGAGAAAAAAGATGAATATAGCAATAATAGGTGGTTCAATAACAGAAGGTGCGGGAGCAAGCAGTTATGAAAATTCATATGTATATAAATTGGAACAATATTTAAAAGATAAATATGAAGAATTGAATTTTTTGAATTTAGGTGCTGGAGGAACAGTATCTAATTTTGCTCTTTTTAGATTAAAAAGGGATTTAGGTAACTTTAAACCAGATATTATATTTATTGAATTTGCAGTAAATGATAGAATATATTCATCCATGTATTCAAGTATATATTTTGAAGGATTAATAAGAGAGGGGGCAAAATATACAAATAAAATAATAGTTATAGATATGCCTACAGGAATGTGTGATGCGTGCACAACAATACATAAAAAAGTTGCATATTTTTATAATATTCCAGTTATTGATGTTCAAGATACAGTGTGGAGAAAGATTGATAATGCTGTTATATTTAAATTTAAAGGAAAACATCTAGCTATGATAAATTTATTAAGTCGAGATAGTGGCAGATTAGTATGTTAGTTAGATGAAAAATATGGATTTTACATTGATTTATTTATGGAGTCTGATGGTTACTTTGATACAACGATAAATTTAAACAATTTGGATAATACTGATCACACTCTAACTATGGTTATAGACAAAGAAAAAAATCCTAAAAGTACAGGCAATAAAGTCGTTATTGGTGGATTTTTAATAGATTTAGGAAATAAAATTTAGGGAGACATAGTAAATATTTATGAAAATTTTTATTAGAGCAGATGGCGGAAAATCTATTGGAATGGGACATGTGATGAGGATGCTTGTTCTTGCCTACAAATTAAGAAAAAAAAATCAAGTTATTTTTATATGTAGAAATGATATAGATAGAAAGTATGAAGCAGGGATAAATATAATAGAAGAAAATGAGTTTGAAGTTCTAAAAATAGAAGATGAGAATGTTATAAATGATATTTTAGTATTACAGCGGGAATATAAGGCAGATATTATTATAACAGACAGCTATGAAGTGAATGAAGACTATTTTAACAGTTTAAAATCTCATTTTAAGTTGACTGGTTATGTGGATGATATTAATAAATGTTATATGAATGTGGATTTTATAATAAATCAAAATATTAATGCAAAATACCTTGATTATTCAAAAACAACTAAAGAAAATACAAGGATGTTTTTAGGACCTCAGTATTGCATGCTTAGAGAAGAATTTAAAATTGCATGTAATGAAAAGCAAGAAAAAGATTCTGTTGAGGATATTCTTTTAACTTTAGGTGGAATGGATGATAATAATAATACTATGAAAGTTTTAAACAACATTAAAGGTTTAAAGCAAAAGATTCATGTTGTTTTAGGAAATGCTTTTGATGATAATGTAAAAAGACAAGTTTATAACTTTTCTAAGGAATATGAGAACATATATCAATATGAAAACGCCAATATGTCAGAGCTTATGAGAAAATGTGATATTGCCATTTCAGCATGTGGGTCTACAATATATGAATTGTGTGCAATGCATGTTCCGGCTATAGGAATTATAATTGCAGATAATCAAAGAAGTGTTGCAGAATTGATGAAAAAAGAAAAAATGATTTTAGATATTATTGACATAGAACAATTAGAATGTAATAAAATTCTAGGGCTTCTTCAGCTATTAATTAATGATAATATGGTTAGGCAGGAAATAAAAAATTATTCCAATGATATTGTTAATTTATATGGAGCTGAAAAATTAGCAGAAAATATAGAGAGAATGTTTTGTTAGAAGAATGTTTATATGGGGATAGGCTATGATTAAATGTTTAATTTTTGATTTAGATGATACACTTTACTATGAAAAAACTTATGTTTTAGAGGCTTTTAAAGATGTTTGTAAATATTTATCGTCTAAATATAAGAAAGATTATGATAAAATTTATAAAAGATGTATTGAAATATTAGATGAATATGGAAGAGGAAAAATTTTTAATATACTTTGTGATGATTATGGATTCAAAGAAGATATTAAAAAGTTAGTTGAAATATATAGAGATACTAAGCCAAACTTAGAATTATATAAAGAAACCAAAGAAATTTTTAATTTTGCTAAAGAAAATAATCTAAAGTTAGGTCTTATAACAGATGGATGTTCAAAAGTCCAATGGAATAAAATTAAAGCTTTAAACTTAGAGGAAATAATCGATAAAATTATAGTAACAGATGATTATGAACATGGATATAGTAAGCCACATGAAAAATCGTACAAAGAAATCATAGATTATTTTAATGTGAAACCAAAGGAGTGCGTTTATATAGGGGATAATCCTAAGAAAGATTTTATTGGAGCCAAACAACTAGGTATGAAAACTATAAGGATAATTCATGAAAATGGTGACCATGTATATGAGAAAGTTAATATAGAATATGAAGCAGAATTTACAATTAGAAAATTAAGCGATATAAAAGTAATTATATAATATATTTTTGTTAATTTTGAAGCAAACAAAGAGTAAATAATATACAGTAAAGAATGTTTAAAAGCTGATGTTATATTTAGTAAAGTTAAATTTGTTAATATTACAGATATTATTAAAATTAGAGATGAAAAGCTACATATAAATATTACAAATTTATTATAATTCAAAAAAATCACCTCATTGATTAAAATCTCAACCATATATCTTATATAGAAGAGATTTTTTGAGAGGTGGTTTTTATTATGAAAGAATTAAAATGTGTAAAATTTAATGTAGGAATGTATGATGATATAAAATTAAAGATAATTGATACTATGGAGGGAAGAGACCTTATTCATTATTGTTTAGCAAGATTTATAGTTTTAGCTGGAAAGGTTGACAAAGGTGGAAATTTATATATAACAAAAAATATTCCATATACAATAGAGACATTATCAATAGAATTTAATAGAAATGTTCAAGATATACAATTAGCAGTAAATGCTTTAACTGGCTTAGAAATACTTGAGTTAACAGATAAAATGGTGTTTAAAGTGAAAAATTGGGCAAAGCATCAGAATATTAAGAAGAAATGTAATGAAGATGGTTGTGAAAAAAGTAATCATGATAATGATAAAATAAACTTTAATGAAAAAGAAGTTATAAAAGAAAATAATAGTAGCAAAAAAATAGTATCTAAAAATAGTACAAAAGTATTAATTGGTAAATCAATATATGAAAATAAAAGTTTGAACAAAAGAAGTAAAGAAATGTTAGAACATATTTCAGAAGAAGAGAAAAATAAGTGTGGTGATAACAACAAAAATTTAGTAGAAGAAAATTTACCACAAGATGAAAATAATATTTTAAAAGAAAATCCTATACATTCAAAAAGTAATGCTATTAATGAAAAGAATATTTTTGAATTGAAAGACGAAATTAATAATGGTTTTAAGCCCAATAATGAAAAAGAGTTAACTATTAGTAAAGAAATAAAAGATAAACCTGATAAAGTAGATTTAAAAAATAAGCGAGGAAGAGGACAAGCAAAAAAATCTTCAAATAGTAATTTAAAAACAAAAAGTCTGAAAAAAGATAATAGCTTAATTAAATTTTCGTGTGATGAATATGAAGATGATGGTTTTAATGTTAAAGATGATGATTTTGTAACATTTACAATGGGATGAAGTAAATATTATAACTACATGAAGTTGATATCTATAAATTAAAATTGTGAATACATTAAAGATTATAATTAAATCTCCGATAAATAAAGTAATTAAAGCGAAATATAAATGAAAAATTACTTTGGAGGTTTATTATATGAGATTAAATCATAATATGTATTCACTTGGAATATTTAAAACATATTCAAGAAATGTAGATAATTATTCTAAAGCAATGAATAATGTAAGTACAGGATATAAAATAAATAGTGCAAAAGATAATCCTAATAAGATTGCCCAAGCAGAAACACTTAGAATGACTGTTATTGGAAGAAATGCAGCAAGTTCTAATATACAAGATACAAGTTCTATGCTCCAAACCTTTGATGGAGCTATTCAGGAAATGAATAATAATGTATCAAGATTAAAGCAATTAACAGTTCAAGCTGCTACGGAAACTATTAATGATGAGGATAGAGCAGTAATTCAAAAAGAAATTGAAGAGATAAAGTCATCATTAAATGAGTTAGCTAATAATACAGAATTTAATGGTGTTAAATTATCAGATAATTTAGTAACTGATAATGCCAACACTACTAGATTTATGAAAACAACAATTGGAACATTATCTGGAGAAATTATTGATATTCCTCGTTTTAATGTATCAACAGCTGCTTTAAAAATAGATGATATAGATGTTACATCAATAGCTGGAGCACAGGCAGCACTTGAAAAAGTTGATGATGCAGTGGTATGTCTTACAGATATAAGAAGCAGATATGGAGCTATTCAATCAAGACTAGATGATACTAATGATAGCATGAGTGAAATAAGCGATGTATTAACAAGTGCACAAAGTAGTCTGGCAGATGCTGATATTGCAAAGGAAGTTATGGAAATAACAAAAAATAAGATATTGATTGACTCAGGAATAGGGTTAATGGCTCAAAGCAATAAATTACCACAGGATGCATTGAATATTTTAGCAAATGTAAGATAGATTATATATTTAAGTTGTTCTTAAAATAATGTTTTATAATTAATTTAAGAACAACTTTTAACATTAAATATAAATAAATACAAATTTTACTTGAAAAGATTGTAAAAAAATAGTATTATATATATAATAAAATATTAATAGCAAAGCAAGAGAAATTTTGTGACGCAAAGCTATAGGGACTACGGTTTAATACTAAGTCAGCCAGTTGCTAAGAAAGTATTTACTTTTGAAATATGATGCAAGCTGCTATTTTAAAGTTAGTATAAAAATAGCAGTTTTATTTTGCTTGTTTTTAAATGGAAAAAAGCAATTAAAAAATTTTAAAGGCAACAAAAGAAATTATTATGATACATACTTAATGATAAATATATTTCTGTGAAAAATATATAGATTAATTGTTATGTTTATTTTATAATTAATATAGATAATATTGTATTTTTGTATTGAAAATACAATATAAATAATATTTAATTGATTATAACAGAATTTTATGTTATTTTTTAATATATTTAAAATAGAAAAGGGAAGTGAAGAAATGGGAATAATGTCTATTGGTTCAGACGAAAACTATAATTTGCTAAAAGAAGGGTTAAAAGCATCGAATATGAGAGCGAAGGTAATAGCTAACAATATGGCCAATATCAATACAAAAGATTACAAAAAATTTGCAGTAGTATTTGAAGAAAATTTAGAAAAAGATAATTCGAGCTTTGAGTTGAAGAAAACAAATTCTAAACATATATCTGGAGATAATAGTATTGATGGTAACATATCCATAGAACAAGAAAAAGGGACAAGTATGAGGAACGATGGAAATAATGTTGATCTTGATATAGAAAAAGTCAATCAGGCAGCAAACACTCTAAAGTATAATGCACTTATTACTAGAATAAGTGGGAAAATTAATGAACTTAAGTCTGTTATAAAGTAAAGGGGTTGAAGAAATGAATGCATTTAGTTCAATGCAGATAAGTGCTACGGGACTCGCAGCAGAGAGATTAAGAATGGATACTATAACTTCTAATATGGCAAATGCTCAGACTACAAGAAGTGCTGATGGAAGTGGAGCATACGTTAGAAAAGTGGCAGTGTTTCAAGAGGCACTAGATGCTAGTGGAAATATGGCAGGAGTAAAGGCTGTAAAGATTCAAAAGGATGAGTCTCCCCTTAGAAAGGTATATGATCCAACTCATCCAGATGCAGATCCTGAAACCGGATATGTAACTATGCCGAATGTAAATGTATTAAATGAAATGGCTGATATGATGGTGTCAACAAGATCGTATGAAGCTAATTTAGATACCTTTAATGCATTAAAGTCAATGTTTTCAAAAGCATTAGAAATAGGAAAGTAGGTATATAGATGAGAATAGAAGATAATTTTAATTTAAGATTACAGCAGTTTCAAAATAAGTTTGAAGAAAATGATGGTAAGGATGCAACTAGTAATAGTAATGAATTTTCTAGTATGTTAAAAAAATGTGTAGACAATGTTAATGAAGCCGCAACAGAATCAAATGCCACAACAAATGCATTTGTAAAAGGTGATGATGTTACAATTGATGAAGTTATGGTGAAAGCAGCAGAAGCAAATTTAAGTTTGCAGTTTTTAACTACAACTAGAGACAAGCTGGTTGAAGGGTATAAAGAATTAATTAAGATGCAATAAAAATGCAAGAGGATATGTAAGGGGAGCTTGAAATGAAAAAACTTTTAGAGAAAGTTAAGGAGCTTTTAGAAAAGTTTAAATCGCAGAGCAAAAAAGTGAAGATTGTAGAAATTGTTGCGGTGATAGCTATAATTGTTGCAATAATAAGTGCTATCATTTATTCAAATGCAAATAAATATAAGGTTTTATTTTCAAATCTTGATGCAAAAGATGCTCAAACGGTTATGTCAACTTTAGAAGATGACGGTGTTTCATATAAAAGTCAAAGTGATACTAACACCATTCTAGTACCAAAAGAAAAAGTTGATGAATTGAAACTTAAATTAGCTCCAAGTTTAACCTCAGGAACTATAGGGTATGAACTTATGGATAATTCTAGTTCATTTGGTATGACAGATGAACAATTTCAATTAAATAAGAAGAGAATGATTGAAGGAGAATTAGAAAGAACTATTAAGGGGTTTGAACAAATAGAAGAAGCAAGGGTACATATTACAGAACCAACAGATTCTGTATTCGTAACAGATAAAGAACCTGGAAAGGCTTCAGTTACTTTGAAATTAAAGCAAGGCGAAAGTTTAGATAAAAATCAAGTAAAGGCTATAGTAGCATTAGTTTCAAAAAGCAATAAAAATATTCCAGAAGAAAATATCACAGTAGTTGATAGTAACATGAATTTACTAACTAAGGATATTGAAGATGGACAAAATACTGTAGATGATGAAACAATAACAAAGCAGCATACCTTAGAAAAGAATTACGAAGAGAGGCTTCAAAAAGAAGTAGTTAATTTATTAGAACCAGTCGCTGGAAAAAATAAGGTTAAGGCTACGATAAATGCTAATTTAGATTTTGATTCTACTCAAAAGACTCAAACAGTTGTTGATCCTAATAAAGTAATAATTAGTCAAGAAAGTAGTAGGGAACAAAACAATTCATCTACTGGACAGGTCAGCGAAAGCCCAGTAGATAATAATATGAGTAATGAAATTGTTAATGGAAATGACAATAATACTTCATCAAAAGAGGACCAAAAAACTAATTATGAAGTGGGAAAAAGTGAAACTAAAGTAATAGCTGCGCCAGGTGAAGTTAAGAGAATAACAGCATCAGTTTTAATTGATGCAAATTTAGATACAGCAACTCAAGAAGAGATACAAAAAGCTGTTGAAAATGCCATTGGCTTTGATGCAACAAGAGGAGATCAAGTATCAGTGCTTGGAATTGCATTTGACACTACTGAAGAGGAACAAATGCAGGCACAAATTGATGAAATGAATAAGCAAATAGAAGCTCAAAAGAGAAATAGATTAATAGTTATAGGTTCTATTGCAGGATTAATAGTTCTTATTGGATTATTCTTCTTAATCAAAAAGTTTAGAAAGAAGAAGAAAGCTGAGGATGAACAATTATTGGATACATTGATTGATGATAGTTTAATACCAAAAGAACCAGAAGTATTTACGCCTATTGACTTTGAAGTAAAGAATCAAAAGACGCATTTAGAACAAGAAATCAAGAAATATGCTACAGAAAAGCCAGAACAAGTTGTTGATATAATCAGATCATGGCTGACAGAAGATGAGAGGTGATGAATGGCTATGGCGATGAAGAGTGAAAGCAAATTATCAGGAGTTCAAAAAGCGGCTATATTATTTATTACTCTTGGACCAGATGCATCTTCAGGTATTTTGAAAAAGCTACCTGAAGCTGACATTCAAAAAATAACATATGAAATAGCTAATATAACATCTGTTACACCGGAACAAAGAGAAGAGATATTAAATGAATTTTTACAAATAAATAAGGCAAGAGATTATATAATTGAAGGTGGCATGGATTATGCTAAGCAATTATTATCCAAGGCATTAGGAAGCCAAAGAGCTAGTGAAATTCTTGATAAAGTATCAGAAGCAACTGCACAATACAGACCGTTTTCAATTGCTAGAAAGGCAGATGCACATCAATTATTCAATGTAATAGTTTCAGAACAGCCACAAACAATAGCATTGATATTATGTTATCTTCAACCAGATAAAGCAGCTCAGGTCATGGCTGAATTACCAGAAGAAACTCAAAGTGAAGTTGCATATAGAATTGCTACTATGAATAATACATCACCTATGGTTATTAAAGAAATTGAATCTGTTCTTGAAGGAAAATTGTCTTCTGTTGTAAGAACTGAAATGACTACAATTGGTGGGGTAGAAACATTGGTAGGTATATTAAATCAAGTTGATAGAACAACTGAAAAGAATATTACAGAAGGATTAGAAAGAGAAGATGCAGAACTTGCAGATAAAGTTAAGAGTTCTATGTTCGTATTTGAAGATATTATTTCTCTTGATGATGTATCTATTCAAAGAATTCTTAGAGAAGTCGAAGCTTCAGATCTTGCACTTGCACTTAAAGGATGCTCTGAAGAAGTGGCTATGTGTGTATATAGAAACCAATCAAAGAGAGCTGCAGCTTCTTTAAAGGAAGATATGGAATTCTTAGGACCTGTAAGACTTATGGATGTTGAAAAATCTCAACAAAAGATTGTATCTGTTATTAGAAGGCTAGATGATGCTGGAGAAATTATAATTTCAAGAGGTGGAGAAGATGCAATCATCGTATAATATTATAAAGAGTAGTTTTACAAAGGACAGTGAAAAAAAGATTATCTCTACAGAATATGTTGTGAAAAATTATATTCCTGAAGAAATTGAACCTGAAGAAATTGAAGTGGTAGAAGAAGAGCCTAAGATTGACCCAGAAGAAGTGCTAAAAAAATATGAAGATATAGGCAAGAGGATAATTCAAGATGCACAAAGAGAAAAAGAGGGAATAGTTTTAAAAGCACAGTTAAATGCTGATAAGGCAGAAAAAGAGGCATATGAGAAGGGCTATAATCAAGGAATTCAAAATGGATATGATGATGGTTATAAAAAAGCATATGAAGAGACAATTGAAAAGGCAAAATTGGAAGCTGAAGAAATTATAAACAATGCAGAAACATTATTAAAAAGTGCTAGAGAAAATTACTCTGAGTATTTAGAAAGTAAAAAAACTGATGTAATAAAATTAGCTTTAGAAATAGCTGGTAATATAACTAGACAAAAATTATCAAAAGAAGATTCAATGAATGTTTTGATAGAAGAAGCGTTTAAAGTCTCAAAGGGTGAGGAAAGCATAATAATAAAAGCAAATTCTTTTCATTGTGAAGAGTTGAAAAATAACATTTCAAAGTGGAAAGTGCAATATTCAGTTAAGAATGATATTTTTGTAATGGCTGATGATAGTATGGAAAAGGGAAATGCTATACTTGAGAAGCCAAGTGGAATTGTTAAAGTTGGAATTGATATTGGGATGGAGCAAATTAGAAAAACATTACTAGGATAAAATACTGCTTTAGGAGGATACTTATATGCTTGACTTAGAGTTGGATTTTAATAAGCTTACTAAAAGGGTTAATGGTACCTCTGCTATTTACAGTGAAGGAATAGTCAGAAAAGTAATAGGTCTTACCATTGAAGTTCAAGGAATCAAGGCGTTTATTGGAGAATTATGTATTATATATAATGAAAGTGAAAATCCTATAAACTGTGAAGTGGTAGGTTTTAAAGAAGAGTTTGTTATTCTGATGCCATTAGATGAATTAATAGGAATTTCTCCTGGATGCAGAGTTGTTCCTCAAAGAAAGCCTCTTAGCGTTCGATGTTCAGATGCTTTATTAGGTCACATAATAGATGGCCTTGGAAATCCATTAGACAGTGAATCACTATTTATTGATGGAGAAGAATATCCTCTTGAAAATGAAGCCCCAGATCCATTAAAACGAAAAAGAATAAAAGATATTATGCCAACTGGTGTTAGAGCAATAGATGGTTTTTTAACATGTGGTGATGGGCAGAGAATAGGAATATTTGCAGGTAGCGGAGTTGGAAAGAGTACAACCCTTGGGATGATAGCAAGAGAAGCAAAAGCTGATGTTAATGTTATTTCATTAATTGGTGAAAGAGGAAGAGAAGTCTTAGAATTTATAGAAAAAGATTTAGGTCCAGAGGGGATGAAAAAGTCTGTTGTTGTTTGTGCTACATCAGATAAGCCTGCTCTTATTAGAATAAAAGGTGCTCTTACAGCTACAGCAATTGCAGAATATTTTAGAGATCAAGGTAAAAAGGTTATTCTTATGATGGATTCTGTAACAAGATTTGCAATGGCTCAAAGAGAAGTTGGGCTAGCAATAGGAGAACCACCAGCAACTAAAGGATATACACCTTCAGTTTTTGCGAAACTGCCAAAGCTTATGGAAAGATCAGGAACATCTATTGATGGATCTATAACTGCTTTTTATACAGTACTTGTAGATGGGGATGATTTTAATGAGCCCATAGCTGATGCAGTTAGAGGTATACTTGATGGTCATATAGTCTTATCAAGAGATTTAGCACATAAAAACCATTATCCGGCCATTGATATTTTAAATAGTGTAAGTAGACTTATGAGTACAATTGCACCTAAAGAACATAAACAAGCAGCATCTTTAGCAAGAGATTTGCTAGCTACCTATAAAGAGGCAGAAGATCTTATAAATATTGGAGCATATGTAAAAGGAACTAATCCAAAGATTGATATGGCAATTGAATATAATGATAAGCTGAATGGGTTCCTATGTCAGGGGATTGAAGAAAAGGCGAGGTTTGAAGATGTTCAAAATAGGTTAATTTCTATGTTTAAATAAATTTTATTCTGTATTTTGTGAGAGGTTGATGTGATTTGGCTGAAAAATTTAAATTTAGATTAGACAAACTTCTTGAGATAAGAATGCAAAAAGAAGAAGAATGCAAAAGGGAGTTTAATGAAAGTCAAAGGCAGAAAAAAATTATAGAAAATAAATTACAAGAGCTTAATGAGAATTATGATAAATACAAAGGAATTAAGCCAAATGAGGATATTGTATACCAAAAGCTTAAAAGGTATTATCTTAAAGGGCTTCAAACCGGGATGAAGGAAACAGAGAAGGCGTTAAATAAAAAAATAATGGAAGTTGAAAATAAAAGAAGCGAATTGAAAGAAAAACAAGTTGATAGAAAAATAGTTGAAACTTTAAAAGAAAAGAAATATGAGAGTTATGTTAAAGAACAAAATAGGGTGGAACAAATAACTATCGATGAGATAGCATTGTATTCTTATATGAGAAAAGAGAAAGAATTGTAAGAAGCTGTGAAAGGGGGTGAGATAAGATGGGGGTTACTATAGATTTATCTAAAAAATATGAAAATATAGTTAAGGTTACTAATAATTCAAATAATGTAACATCAGAATTAAATAAATTGACTTCTTCAAATAATAAGACATCTAAAACGGATAAAAAAGATAACTTTAAAGAAGTTTTAGATACAAAATATAAAGAAGATAAAAATAACACGATCATTGATGAGAGAAAAGATACAGAATCATCAACTAAGGTTGAAGATATAGAAAAGCAAATTGAAGAGTTAGAAGAAAAAATTGATGAATTGCCAGAAGAAAAAGTTATAGAATTACTAAACAATATATTGAATTTATTAAATGAACTTAAAAATTCTGATAATACGTTGGAATTACAAGGAACAATAAACAATGACATATTAAATTCAATTATTGAAAAGATGAATTCTTCAAAAGAAACTGGAACAACTAATTTAAATGATTTGATGTCAAAGTTATCTGAATTATTAGGTGATGATTCTTCTAAGGAAGCGCTTGACAGTAATTCATTAAAGTTAATTGAAAAGTTGTTGACTAAATTGAGCAGTACATTAGACGAAAATATTAATTCAAATAAAGAAGTCAAAAATTTAGTAAATAATTTACTTTCTGATGTTTCTGAAAAAGTTGATAATGCTGATAGTAAGAAAGTATTAGACTTAGAAGAAATATTGAATAAAAATAACTCTAATAATAGTAAAGAGGATTCAAGTAAAAATGAAAGTAATTTAAAGGAAAATGTAGCTACAAGTAAGGAAGATAAATTCTTAAATAAGTTACTTAATAAAGAGGATTCACTTGATAAATTTAATTTATTTTCAATAAGAAGTCAGTTTCAAGGACAATCAGTAAATAATGTACAAGCAGCCAATAACACAACAATTAATTCAATAAGCTTTACTAATGATTTAATTCAAGATGTTAAACTTATGGTTAGTAACGCATTGAAAGAATTAACAGTAAAAATTAATCCAGGAAACTTAGGTCAAATGACCATAAGTTTGATAGAAGAAAATGGAGTGATGAAAGCTAACTTGAAAGCTACTTCTAAAGAAACAGTTGAATTATTAGCACAAAACTTAGTTGATATTAAGAAACAACTAGCCGATCAAAACTTAAAAATTTCAGAAGTGAATATTGAATTATATCAAGATGATACTACTTTTTTTAAACAAAAAGACTTTGAAGGTGAAATGCAAGGACGACAAAATGGTCAAACTAATGTTTCAGAAAGTAATAGGGTAGATTCTGTTGCAGAAGAAGAATTAGTTGAAGAAAAAATGGCAACAGATGATAGCAATATAAATTTCTTAGCATAGGAGGTGAATGTTATGGGATCTACAAGTTATAATGCATCAGTAAGTGAAAATAATGCCAATATCGCAGCAAAGTTAGAAGCTGAAAGGCAGAAAAAATATGCTCAAAGTCAAAAAACAAGTGAACTTGGAGCAGCATCTAATGCAAATGCAACCAATGTAGGTTCAACTACTAATAGAGGAACCAAGATTGTTGAGTATGGCGATACTGGAATGGGAAAAGATGCATTCTTAAAATTATTAGTTGCTCAAATGACTAATATGGATCCAACACAAGATCAGGATTCAACAGCTTACGTTACGCAGATGGCTCAATTTGCATCAATAGAACAGATGAATAATTTGAATACTACAATGACTGATTTTTCAGTGAGAAATCTTTTGGGCAAGCATGTAATAGTAAATCAATATGATGCAACTGGAAATGCAATAGAAGGTACAGTAATTGGAGTTCAAACAAAATCAGGAAAACAGTATTTATCTATATTGGACACAAATGGAGAACTGCAGAATAATATTGAATCGAGCAAAGTAGCAGGCGTTATAGAAAATGCATCAGATAATACAAGTGCTATTTCAGCTTTAAATACTCAATTCATTGCGGCATCAGCTTTAAAGGGGCAAAGAGTGGTTATTGTTGATGAAGATGATGATGGAAAAACTATTGTTATAAAAGGAAAAGTCGAAGGTGCTTATATTGATGGTGGAGATGTTAAGCTGAAAATTAACAAGTTTGATGATAAACTTAATGAAACTGATGAAACAGTAACATACTCATATCTAGATATATATAAAGCTGGAGATTTGAGTGATGAAGATATGAATGTAAAGGCTTCAGATTTTGATGAAGACAAAACTGACTCAAGTAGTGGTACTGAAACAGGAGAGTCTAACAACAATTCCACAGAAGGAACATCTAATAATAATTCTACAGAAAATGCATCAAATTAATAAGAGTTATTAATGCTAAGGCAAATATATGAGTTATAGAATAATAAATGGACAAATGTATTCTGTAGGAAAAGTTGGACAAGGAAGCACTTTACAAGAAAAAATAGATGTTTTAAAACCGCAAAGCAATAATTCTAAAAGTTTTAGTGATGTATTAAAAGATACGGTAAATAAAAAAGAAGGTTTTACAGTTTCAAAGCATGCAGCATTAAGATTAAATGAAATTAATTTTACTAATGAGGACATGAAGGAAATTGAAAGAGGATTTAAAATAGCAGAAGATAAGAATTCGAAAAATACTGTAATGTTATATAAGAATGTTGCATTAATTGCAAGTGTTGAAAATAGAACACTTATAACAGCAGTAGATAAAAATAGGACAAACGAAAATATATTCACAAATATTGATAGTGTAGTACTTTTATAACAGGACAAAACAATGATCAATTAACAATTATCAATGAAGTATGAAATTCCTTAAGGAATTTCTAAAAAAATATATAATTTAAGAAAAACGAAGTTTTTCATCACTCATTGTGAATTGTGCATTATGAATTGTGAATTGTAGAGGGGGTTAGTCTGTGGAACGACAGAAGCAGACACGACAGTACTATAAAATTTAGGAGGAGAAGAATTTATGTTAAGATCAATGTATTCTGGAATAAGCGGGATGAAGGTTAATCAAACTAAATTAGATGTTATAGGTAATAATATAGCCAATGTAAGTACAACAGCATTTAAGGGATCAAGAGCAGAGTTTAAAGATATGTTATACCAAAATGCTGGATATGCATCAAATCCATCAACATATAAAGGTGGCACTAATGCGAAGCAAGTGGGACTTGGTGCACAACTCTCAAGCATTAACAAGATGATGAGCCAAGGTAATGCAATGTCAACAGGTAGAAGTCTTGATGTATGTGTAGATGGAGAAGGGTATTTGATTGTATGTGGTGCAGCGGATGATGGAAAAATAGCAGTGACAAATGGAGCGCTTGGAACGGCTACTAATATATCACAGACAGCATATACACGTGATGGAAACTTAACTCTAGATGAAAATGGAAATTTGTTGACAGCAGATGGTTATAAAGTCATGGGATATGCTATGACTGGCGCTGCTATTACTCATGCAACTGCAGCTGATCCAACAAAGAATCAAAGTATAGGAGATGCAATTATAACTATTACTAATTTAGACACACAGGCAGATACAGCTACTGCAACAACAACAGAATTAGTACCATTAGCAATACCAGATAGTGTAATGGTAAATGGTGCAGCCGATAAAGTAAGAACATTTGATATAGGTAAAGATGGAGTTATCACAGTAACATTAGCATCAGGTGGAAGAGCAGTAATTGGCCAAGTAGCTATGGCATCATTCAAGAATCCAGAAGCATTAAAAGGAATAGGTGGAAACTTATTGCAAGATGGATCTAATACCGGTGGCGCATTGATAAGATCAGGAAAAGGCGCCGCAGCAACAGCTGATAATTCAGGTGGTTTTGGAGACTTTATTCAAGGTGCACTTGAAGCATCAAATGTAGATTTAACAGAACAATTTACAGATATGATAGTTGCTACAAGAGCTTTCCAAGCATCTTCTAAGATGATATCTAATGGAGATGAAATATTACAAACTATAACAGGTTTAGTTAGATAATAAATAACAAAGAATAACTATAAATAATCAATGATCAAAAATTGATTTAGGGAAGAAAATTATTTGCAATTAAAAAACAGTTTTTTCTTTCTACATTGAGAAGTGATCATTGATAATTATATATTGTAAAGAAGGGGTGACTTATGATAGAGGTTACAGGAATGAATCAGCGAAAATTTATTCTTAATGCTGATCATATTGAAAAAATTGAGGAAATGCCAGAAACAATAATAACACTGACAAATGGAAAAAAATATATAGTGCTAGAGAGTATAGATGAAGTAAAGAATGAAGTGATAAAATACAAAAATAAAATCTTTACCTACAATATATAGGGGGCATTAAGTAATGAAAAGAAATGATACATTGACTATGATTGGATTAGTCGTAGGAATAGGGATGATGATTTATGGAATGATGGGAAGCAATGGAGTAGATGATTTAAAACTATTCTGGGATGCACCATCAGTAGCCATTACATTAGGAGGTTCAATAGGTTCTGTAATGATTGTAACACCTATGTCTGAATTTAAAAAGGTTGGTAAGTTATTTGTTCAAGCATTAAAAGAACCTAAAATATCTAAAGGGGAAACTATACTACAATTTAGTGAATTATCAAAGAAAGCAAGAAGAGAAGGATTATTATCATTAGAAGATGCAATTAATAATCTTGATGATGAGTTTTTAAAAAAAGGTCTTCAAATGGTTGTAGATGGTATTGAGCCAGAATCAATTAGAGAAATATTAGAACTAGAAATATCAGAAATGGAAGCAAGACATAGAAGTGGTTCAGATATATTTAAAACATGGAGCGCTTTTGCACCTGGTTTTGGTATGCTTGGTACACTTATAGGACTTATACAAATGCTTGCGAATCTTCAGGATTCATCAACAATTGCCTCAGGGATGGCAAAAGCCTTAGTAACTACTTATTATGGTTCATTAATTGCAAATATTTTTGCATCTCCAATATCACAAAACTTACTGATTAAAAGTGGTAAAGAAGTAACATTAAGAGAAATGATGGTAGAAGGAATACTTGCTATTCAATCAGGAGTTAATCCAAGAATTGTTGAAGATAAACTTGTATCATATTTATCTCCACAAGAAAGAAGCGAATATATGGCAGCTAATGCAAATTCAAGTGAAGGAGTTGCATAATATATGGCAAGAAAAAAGAAACAAGAAGATGGTGGCTTAACAGGTGATGAATGGTTAGGAACATATTCCGACTGTGTAACTTTACTTTTAACTTTTTTTATATTATTATATTCTATGTCTACAGTAGATGCTGCAAAAGTACAAGCAATTTCTGAAGCATTTTCAATGATGACGGGAAGAGAAGCTGATAGTATTTTAGAATTTCAGCAATATGATGGAAATCAACCAGTGATAGGTGGAGAAACAAAGTACGAAGATTTAGGCGAAGAAAGTTCAGAAAATGAAGTTCAAAGTAAAATGTACGATAAGGTAAAAGAATACTTAGAAAAAAATCAATTGACTGCTAACATAGCAGATGTTACATCTGATAAAAGAGGTGTAATAATAGAACTTAGAGACAATATACTTTTTGATACTGGAAAGGCAACTTTAATACCTGAGAGTACAGAAGTATTAAATAAAATAAATGCATTAATTTCAACGGTACCTAATAACATTGTAGTTGAAGGCCATACTGATAATGTACCTATAAGTAATTCACAATATCCAAGTAACTGGGAATTATCTACTATGAGAGCTACAACAGTTGTAAGATATTTTACAGAAGTTTGTGGACAAGATCCATCCAAAATAAGTGCTGCTGGTTATGGTGAGTATAAGCCTGCAGTTGAAAATACTACTGATGAAAATAGAGCAAAAAATAGAAGGGTAAATATTTTAATTGTTGCAAATAATGAGGAGTGATAATAATGGCAGAAAAACAGGATGTAAAAAAGGAAAGTTCAGGGAAGGGCAATAAAGCAATTATGGTCGTTTTATTTATTTTAGGGTTATTTGTACTAGGTGCAGCAACTTTTGGTGGTGTGTACTTATTTATGAAAACAAATAATGCTGTGTCAGCACAACAAGTTGTAGTTGAAAATTTATATACGGACTTAGGGGAATTTACTGTTAATTTAAATGATGAGGATGCAAAGAGATATGTGAAATGTGCAGTTGCAGTGGGATATGATAAAAAAGATAAAAAAACACCAACAGAGTTAGAAACTAATGCAGTAGTAGTTAAAGATGCAATAATATTTTATTTAAGAAATCATGATTCTGAATTTGTTAATGATACAGCAAATGAGGAAATAATGAAAAAGGAATTAATAGAAAATATTAATAAAGAACTAGTTAAAGGAAGAATAACAGATATAAGATTTTCTAACTTTATAGTTCAATAAGAAAGAGAAAGATATGCTTGAATTTTTAAAAATATGTGGAAAATTAATTTTATCATTAACTACAGTATTGCTATTGATATTTTTAGTATTCAAAGTACTTGGAAATAAAGTTAATGATATAAATAATAAAAAATACATGAAGATAATTGATAGACTGCAAATAACCAAAGATAATAGCATAGTAATTGTACAGATTGGGAAAAAGGGATATATAATGTCTAGTTCTCCAAAAGGTATGGAAAAAATTGAAGAATTAGAAAAAGAGCAACTACAAGTTATAGAAGAAATGAAGAAACAATCATTAAATGAAATGCAGTCTGTTTATAATAAAGCATTTGTAAAACTAAAGGGGTTAAAAGGAGATAAGCATGAAAAGTAGCAAAAAGAAAACAATCTTAGTATTGTTTACGTTTTTTATAGTTATAGCATTTTTTAAAATAGATGCATATGCTGCCCCAAACTCGGTAAACATTCCGCAAGTGAATGTATCAATAGGAGATGGCAATAATACACCCCAAGATTACGTATCAAGTATAAAAATTCTTATATTTTTTACAATACTTTCATTAATGCCATCCATAATGATAATGCTTACGTCATTTACAAGAATAGTTGTAGTTTTTTCTTTTCTTAAAAATGCATTGGGTGCAACTCAGGCATTACCAACTCAAGTAACTACTGGACTAGCAATATTCTTAACATTATTTATAATGCGTCCAGTATATACGGATATTAATAACAATGCAATTCAACCATACTTACAAGAACAAATAACTCAGGAAGAAGCAATCGAGAGAGGATCAAAACCATTAAAAGAATTTATGTTAAAACAAACTCGAGAGAAAGATTTAAAATTATTCGTTGAAATAAGCGGATTAAATGAAAATGAAGTAACAAGAGATAATATACCATTTACAACATTAATACCAGCATTCGCAATAAGCGAATTAACAACAGCTTTTGAAATAGGATTTTTAATATACTTACCATTCATAATAATGGATATGGTAATTGGAAGTATTTTAATGTCTATGGGGATGATGATGTTACCTCCGGCTATGGTTTCGTTGCCATTTAAAATATTATTATTTGTAATGGTGGACGGATGGTATCTATTAATTAAATCATTAGTAATAAGCTTTACGTGAGGTGAGAGAATATGAGTCAAGCATTACTTAATACAGTGATTAAAGATGGGATGATAACAGCAGCTAAAGTTTCAGGCCCAATACTAATAACAATGCTTGTAGTAGGGTTAATAATAAGTCTTATACAAGCAACAACACAAATACAAGAACAGACTTTGACTTTTCTCCCTAAAATATTTGCAGCAGCTTGTGTTGGGATATTTTTAGGAAGTTGGATGTTAGAAGCAATAACATCATATACTACAAGGATTTTTGAGATAATAACTAAGATTACAACGTAGGAGGTAGAGCATGATTGATACAGCCTACTTTCTTGCTTTATTTTATATATCATTAAGGTTAACAGCATTTTTTTTGGCTGTTGACGTGTTTTTTCCAACAGGAACACCTAGAATGTTAAAAGGAGTTTTAGGCTTATTTATGAGCTTTATTGTTCTAGGAGGAGTTAATTATAATTTTTTAACAGAGAGTATAACAAGTAACTATCATCTTGCTTTATTTGGAGTAAATGAAGTAATGACAGGTCTAGTTCTAGGAATAGTTACTAATATGATTTTTCTAGCTGCGAAGTTTGCAGGTTCATGGATGGACTTTCATGTTGGATTTATGATGACTTCAATAATTGACCCAGCAACTGATACTCAAGCTACATTACTAGGAAATCTTAATTATATGGTTGCTACATTGCTGTTTTTTATGGTTAATGGGCATCATTTAGTTATTAATTCTTTAATAAAAAGTTTTAATATACTACCAATCGGTACAAGCATAATATATCAAGATAATATGATGCGAGTTATAGAAATAATAATAAAATGCTTTGTTCTTGGAGTTAAAATGGCAATACCATTAGTATTGGTAATATTAATTACCGATTTGTGTTTAGCACTTATAACTAGAACAGTACCAACAATTCCAGTAATGTTATTTGGTCTACCAATTAAATTTTTGCTCGGAATATTTACATATGTTTTACTATTACCAATGATATTTAAACTTATAGCTAGTGCAATAGATAACTTGCCAAGTATTTTTGAAAGCTTAATAAGTATAGCTCAGGTAATTCCAATATTTTTTATATTTGCAGATGATAAAGATGGAAAGACTGAAGAAGCAACTCCTAAAAAATTATCGGATGCTAAGAAAAAAGGGCAGATTGCTAGAAGTAAAGACGTAAATGTAGCTTTTACAATGGTAGTTTGCACATTTGTAGTAATGGCATTTTCAAATTTTTTAGGTAAAACACTGAAAGAAGTAACTATTTATTTTTTATCATTTGGCAAATTAGAACATTTTAATGAGCTTACAATAAATAATTGGATAATGATAGGTATATTGAATACTGGAAAAATTATTTTAGTTTTTACAGTTCCAATAATGATAGCAGGTATTGTAGCAAGTATAATGCAGACAGGATTTATTTTTACTAAAGAACCAATTAAATTTTCATTAGGAAAATTAAAGCCGAAGAATGGGTTTAAGCAGATTTTTTCAAAGCGAAGCTTGTTGAATCTTGGTAAAAATATTGCAGTTGTTACTATAATTAGCTATATCGCATACCTGTTTATAAGAGATAACTATAAAGAAATTCTTACTATTTATAATTTAACCTTTCCATCTATAGTATTAGAAATTAAAAATCTTGTAATAGATATATTTAAGAAAATATGTTTAATATTAATAATAATAGCAGCTATAGACTTTTATTTTCAAAAAAAATTGCATAAGAAAGAAATGAGGATGACCAAGCAGGAAGTAAAAGATGAATATAAAAATATGGAAGGTGATCCTAAAATTAAATCTAAACAAAAGCAGAAACAAAGAGAAATAGGTATGCAGAGAATGATGCAGTCTGTGGCCAATGCCACAGTAGTTATTACAAACCCTACACATTTAGCAATTGCTTTAAAGTATGAAGAAGGAAAAGACGGAGCACCAGTAGTCGTTGGAAAAGGTGCAGATTATGTTGCATTAAAGATAAAAAATATTGCTAAAGAAAATGAAGTTCCAATTGTAGAAAATAAGCCTCTTGCAAGGCTTATGTATGAAAGAGTAGAAATAGATCAAGAAATACCACAAGATTTGTATCAAGGGGTAGCAGAGATTTTAGCAGTAGTTATGAAGCTGAAAAAATAGAGGGGATGAGCAAGTTTGGAGTTAGGGAAAAAAATGAATCTAAAAGACAACTTTGATGTAATAGTGTCAATTGGAGTTATATGTATAATAGTTATGATGATAGTTCCATTACCAGAAATGGTATTAGACTTATTATTGGCATTCAATATTACAATTTCAGTAGTGATTATATTAATAACTATGTTTACTACTAATGTACTTCAACTTTCAGTTTTTCCATCATTATTACTTATAACAACATTATTTAGATTAGCACTAAATATATCATCAACAAGATTAATATTAAGCGAAGCAAAAGCAGGGGCCATAATAGATGCTTTTGGAGAGTTTGTTATAGGTGGAAATTATGTAGTTGGTATTATTATATTCTTAATATTGATAGTAATAAATTTTATGGTTATTACAGCAGGTTCTGGTAGAGTTGCAGAAGTTTCTGCGAGATTTACATTAGATGCTATGCCAGGTAAACAGATGAGTATTGATGCAGACCTTAACTCCGGATTAATTGACGAGAGAGAAGCTATCAAAAGAAGAGAAGATTTACAAGCAGAAGCAGATATCTATGGAGCAATGGATGGTGCATCTAAATTTGTAAAGGGAGATGCTACAGCAGGATTAATTATCACAGCTATAAATATTATTGGTGGGATAATTATAGGAGTACTTCAAAAAGACATGTCTATAGGAGATGCAGCACAAACATATGTTAGATTAACTGTTGGAGATGGTCTTGTAAGCCAGATTCCAGCATTATTAATTTCTACTGCTGCAGGTATATTAGTTACTACTTCAGGCAGTAAGGAAAATTTAGGTAATACATTAACTAAGCAATTAACAGCATTTCCAGTTGTTTCAGCTGTAGCTAGTGGAATAATGTTATTTCTTGCAATAGTACCAGGCATGCCAAAGCCACCTTTTTTAATTGCATCTGCAGCAGCAGGAACTTTAGCATACACATTATATAAAGAAGAGAATAAGAAATTAGTAACTGAGACAATTTCAGAAGAAGAAGAGATAATAGAAGCAGAACGTAAAGAACCAGAAAATGTAATGAATTTAATAAATGTTGAACCTATGGAAGTTGAAATAGGATATGGACTTATACCTCTTGCTGATGAAAGTACTGGCGGGGATTTGCTTCAAAGAATTGCATCTGTAAGAAGGCAATGTGCAATTGAAATGGGAATTGTTGTTCAGCCAATAAGAATTAGAGATAATTTACAGTTAAAAACTAATGAATATGTAATAAAGATAAGAGGAACAGTAGTTGTTTCTTCTGAACTTATGCCGAGCATGTTATTGTGCATGGATCCAACAGGTGATAATTCAGATATTCAAGGAATTAAGACTATAGAGCCAACATTTGGATTACCAGCAGTTTGGATAAATAAAGATCAAAGAGAAGAAGCTGAAATAAAAGGATTAACTGTAGTTGATCCAACAACTGTTATGGTAACACACTTAACAGAAACTATAAAAACACATTCATATGAATTACTTGGAAGACAAGAAGTTAAACTTATTATTGATAACATAAAAGAAAAATATAGTGCAGTTGTAGAAGAACTCATACCAGATTTAATGACAATCGGTGAAATTCAAAAAATACTACAAAATTTACTTAGAGAAAAAGTTCCAATAAAGGATATAGTAACTATATTAGAATCATTAGCTGATAATTCTAGAAATACTAGAGATTTAGAATTACTAACTGAATATGTTAGATTTGCCCTTGCAAGAACTATTTGTAATCAAATAGTGGATGAAAATAAGACAATTAATGTAATAACATTAAGTCCTAATATTGAAGAGATAATTAGTTCAAATATACAAAAGTCAGTTCAAGGATCATTCCCTACAGTAGATCCTGAAACAACAACAAAAATTCTTACAAGTATTAGAAATACAGTTGATTCAGTTTACTTCTATAACAATCAGCCAGTTATTTTAGTATCTCCAAATATAAGATCTGTATTTAGAAAGCTTATCGAAATGGTATTCCCACATATAATGGTAATATCATTGAATGAAGTACCAAATGATGTTCAAATTAACAGTGAAGGGGTTGTAAGCATCTAATATGATTATCAAAAAGTATGTTGTTAAGGATATTAATGAAGCATTAGCTAGAATTAAATATGAAATGGGAAAAGATGCGATAATAATAAGCCAAAGAAAAATAAGGAAAAATGGATTTTTAGGGTTATTTTCTGGGAAATTAATTGAAGTAACTGCTGCTGTAGAAAATATTGAGAAAGAAGCAGCAAATGATGTTAGAAAAGAAAATAAAGATATAGAAGAAGAGAATGACTTTAGAAAGTCAATTGAAGATATAAAGAAAATCATGGAAAAAGAGCAGTTACTATCAGAAAATAAAAAATTAGAAGAAAATAAGAAAGAATTATCTTTGATGGAAAAAAGGATTTTAGAGCATAATAAAAAGTTTCTGGAAGAATCAAATGATAACAATTCTAATGATTATTTGAAAAAAGAAGATGAAGGTGTAGAAACTGTTAGAAAAGAAGTGAATGAATTAAAAAATCTCATAAATAAAGTAATTGAAAATACATCAAAAGATGAGATAGCAGTTACAGTGGATGAAAATAGTGAAATTAAAGAAAAATTAGAAGAGCTTGATATTGATGAAAGTTTATATAATGAGATAATTTCTGAGATTAATGAAAGCATAAAAGATGATGAGAATGTAGATGAAGTTTTAAGAGATATTTTTGAAAGAGATATATTAGTATCGTCTAAGAATTTAAATGGAAAAGTGGTTTTGGTTGGACCAACTGGAGTTGGAAAAACAACTACTATAGCTAAGCTTGCAGGAAGATTAGCTCTCGTTGAAAAAAAGAGAGTAGGATTAATAACGGTAGATACATATAGAATAGGAGCTATAGAACAACTTAAAACTTATGCAGAAATAATGAATATTCCATTTAAAGTTGTAATTACTACAAAAGAAATGGAACAGGCTATAACAGAAATGGAAGATTGTGATGTGGTTTTAATAGATACTACAGGAAGAAGTAGTAAAAATACAATGCAGATTTCAGAACTTAGAGCATTTGTTCAAAAAGCTAATCCGGATATTGTGAATATGGTAATAAGTGCAACAACTAAAAATAAGGATATTAAAACAATTTTAAAAGGTTATTCTGAATTAAATTATAATAATGTCATTATAACTAAACTAGATGAGACAACATCATATGGATGTTTATATAATATAGCTAAATTTTCTAATAAGCCTATAAATTACATAACAGTAGGTCAGAATGTACCAGATGATATAAAGGTACCAACAAAAGAAGACATTACGAGATTTATTTTAGGAGAGGAAACTTTATGTTAGATCAAGCTGAATCATTGAGAAATTTAGTAAATAATAAAGATGATAAATCGGATAATAAAGGAAGGTCTCCAAGAAAAATTATTACTGTCACATCTGGAAAGGGTGGAGTTGGAAAAAGTAATTTTGTGGTTAATTTGGCAGTGGCACTACAAAAAAGTGGTAAAAAAGTATTGATTTTTGATGCAGATTTAGGAATGGGAAATGACGATGTATTATTAGGCTTATATCCTAAATATAATATATTTGATATTGTATTTACTACTAAGAAAATAGACGATATAATTATAGAAGGACCATGCGGAATTCATCTGATACCTGGTGGGTCTGGTTTAAACAAAGTTCAAGAATTAAGTGATAAAGAAAGAGAATTGTTTTTAAATGAATTGGAGAATATAGGAGAATATGATTATTTATTATTAGATACGGGGGCAGGAGTAAGTAAGGATATACTAGCATTTATTTCCGCCAGTGAAGAACTAATAGTAATAACAACACCAGAACCAACTTCATTGACAGATGCATATAGCTTAATAAAGGTTACTGATCATTTTAAACTAAAAACAAAAGTGAAAATTGTAGTAAATAAAGCTTTTACAAAAGAAGAGGGGGAAGAAACATTCAATAAAATGCTTAGAGCTGTTAGTAGGTTTTTAAAAATAGAAGTAGAGTATTTAGGGTATATTTTAGATGATCGAAAATTAGTACAAAGTGTACGAGCTCAGAAGCCATTTATATTATTGTATCCTAATTGTGATGCAGCTAAAAACGTGGAAAGTATAGCTAAAAAAATTAGTGGAGAGAGTGGTAGTTCATCTGAAAATGTGAAAGGTTTATTTAAAAAAATATTAAGTGCATTTTCGTAGGAGGGGTTGTAGTGGTAAATTTAGATCTGAAAGTTAATAGTAGGATAGAAGTTGTAGCTGATGAAAAATCTTATAAGGCTTTAATAATTGACATCGAAGACGATAATATAAAAATAAATATACCTGTACGCAATGATGAATATTTGATGTTATATAAAGATGATAAAATAGAGATTAATTCATATTTGGATGACGGAAAATGTTTTAATTATTATTGCAACGTAATATCAAAAGGAAAAGATAATAATGTAATATATTATAAATTAACATTACCTTATGATGTTAGAAGAATACAAAGAAGAAATTTTTTTAGAGTAAATCTATTAGAAGAGGTTACCTACAAAAATATAACTAATAAAACAGAGAAAGAAATTGAAGAACTACCATATAAAAGTGGGATTATGATTGATTTAAGTGGTGGTGGTCTGAAAGTAAGAACAAAAGAAAAATTAAAAGGTAATGATATAATAGTCATGAGAATAAAGATGACTGGTATTGAGGTAAAATTAAAGGGACAAATAGTTAGAATAGAAACATCTATTGATAATAATTTTTTATATGGTGTTAAATTCTTAGATATAACTGAGATGGAATCAGACAAAATAATAAGAGAATTATTTGAAATAATGAGAAAGCAAAGGGCGAATATATAGATTGTGTATGGGTGAGGGGGTAATGATATGAATATGGTGAAAGAGATTGATGGAAAAAAACAGATAGTAGAAGAGTATATTCCATTAGTAAAATATATTGCCTCTAGAGTTATGTTCGAAAAGAATAAGTACATGGAATATGAGGATTTGGTAAGTTATGGAATGATTGGACTTATGGATGCAATAAAGAAGTATGATAGCACCAAGGGCATGAAATTTTCTTCTTATGCATCAATTAGAATAAAAGGTTCAATGATAGATGAACTTAGAAAGAATAGGCCAATATCTAAAGGAGCTATGGACAAGCTTAATAAATACAATAAATCCATAGATGAATTACAATTGAGGCTACTTAGGGAACCAAATAACAAAGAAATAGCTGATTATATGGGAATAACAACAAATGAAGTTGCTGAAATAGAAAATTATATAAACTATATTTCTATGATATCATTAGAAAATGTAATTTTTTCAGAAGATGAAGATATGAATCTCATGGGAATTATAGAGGATAAAAATAGTCCAAGTCCTGATTCACTTTTACAAGAAAAAGAGCAACTGGAGATATTAACTAAAGCAATTGAATTACTTAAAGAAAAAGATAGAACAATATTAAATCTTTATTATTATGAGGGATTAACACTAAAAGAAATCGGTACAGTATTAAGTGTATCAGAATCACGTGTTTGTCAATTGCATAGTAGAGCAATCAAAAATTTAAGAGATTGTATGAAAAGACTACATTACATAGATTAAGTTTAATTATATAATGTAAAATGAGGGATGCATTATGCCAGTAATTTTAATTCTTATAGGATTTATTTTTATAGTTTATAGTTATATATCTATGAAGAAAGAAAAGAATTTAGACATAAATGATGATAAAAAAGAAGATAATTCATTTAAGAGCATATTAAGGAATAATGAAAGGGATCTTTCAGATTACAAATTTGAACTTGGAGTCTTAAGAAAAGACATAGGTGAGAGCTTGAATGAATTGCAACAAGAAATATTGGAAATAAAAAAAGCTTTAAATCTTTTTAATGAAAAAGATTTAATAAATGAAGATAGATATGATACTAAAGTACATAATAGTATAAACGAAAATTATTATAAGGAAAGTAGCAAAGCTTCAAATATACGAGAGCTTTTAAAAGATGGGTTAACAGATGAAGAAATTAGTGAAAAATTATCTGTTACCAAGGGGGAGATACTATTAGTAAAAGGTTTATACAATCAAAAATAAGGAAATTAGAGTTTTTTAAAGATAATAAAATCTTAATGGGAATAGGAATAGGTTTGATTTTAGGTGTTATATTAATGTTTAATTATCATTATAAAAATTCCCTTTCAGATTATGAGATAGAACAGAGAGCTAGAGAATTAGGAATGGTTTATGAAAATGAGGTAAAGGCAATAATAAAAGGAGTTGATGAAAAGTGATAAGAGGTTTGTATACTTCGGTATCAGGGTTAATAACTTTACAAAATGAACAAGAAACGGTAACTAACAACATAGCAAATGTTAATAATAATGGTTTTAAGTCATCAGTATTGACTAAGCAAAATTTTAAAGATGTATTGATTGCAAATAGACAAAAAGTAGTTGGAAATAAAAATGTACAAAATGAAATTGGAAATTTAAGTTTAGGCGTAATGACAGATGATGTAAAGACTATTTTTACCCAAGGTTCATTTAAAGCAACAGATAACATGACTGATTTTGGAATTGATGGAAGAGGATTTTTTGTGGCACAAAATGGAAATCAACAAGTATATACAAGGGATGGTAATTTTAAAATAAACAATCAAGGATATTTAATAACAAGTGATGGATCTAGTGTACTTGGAAGAAATCTTGCAACGAATGCAATTGAGCCCATATACATAGGAGATAATGAATTTTCTTTAGATGGAGAAAATAACATTGATATTAATGGAATAGGAACAACTCATAAGCTACTAACAGCTGATTTTCAAAATTATGATTCACTTGAAGTTTTAGGAGAAAATTATATTACATCTGATCCACCAATATATGATGCACAAGTAAAGGTTAGACAGTTTGTTGTTGAAAATTCAAATGTTGATGCTACAGAGCAAATGACAAAACTTATTGAAATTAAAAGACAATTTGAAACTAATCAAAAATTTGTAAAAATGCAGGATGAAACATTAGAAAAGGCTGCTAATCAAATTGGACGTGTATAGGAGGTAATGTAGATGTTTAATGTTTTCGCTACAGCTAAAAGTGGAATGAACGCATATCAAGAGAAATTAGATTATTTATCAAATGATTTAGTTAATAGTACAACAACAGGATATAAAAGTACAGATGTAGGTTTTAAAGATCTTTTAACTGAAACTTTAGATAGAAAAGGCACACCAGTAAATGATAAAACAGCAGTAAATGGTACAGGAGTTAGGCTTGGAATGAATTATGTCAAGGACAAGCAAGGAAATTTGATAACTACTGGAAATAATACAGATCTAGCTATAGATGGAAAAGGATATTTTGCAGCATATCAATCAGATGGAAGTATAGCATACACAAGGGATGGTAGTTTTAAGATTGATGCTCAAGGAGATTTAGTAGATTCAAGTGGTAATAGAGTGGTTATAAATTATGAACCAGGATTTGCACAAAGAAACCCTGAACTTAAATCAGAAGATTTATCTATAGATCAAGAAGGCGGAATAAGCATGATGATAGATAATCAATCTGTAAAGATAGGTACTATACCTGTTTTCACTGCAATTGGAGATAAAAGTTTTATTCAAATAGGAAATAACTATTACACTCCAAGCGATGATGCTGAGGTTACACTAAGTACAGATTATGATGTGAGACAAGGATTTTTAGAATCATCTAATGTTGATTCTGGCGAAACATTTACAGAAGTGATTTTATCACAGAGAGCATTCCAATTAAGCTCAAAAGCGATGACTGTTGCTGATGATTTATGGGGCATGATAAATGGTATGAGATAAGTATAATATTTATTAATGATTAATAAAAAAATAAAGGCTATGCCTTTATTTTTTTTATAAAAGATACTATAATATAATGTTGGATAAAATGTATTATAATAGCGAAAAATAGCTTTACATAATACAATTTTACAAGTACAATTAATTATGTGTTGATTATGTAAATACATAAAATGGAATATATCGTAAGGAGGGACTATTTTGAAGGATTTAGTTTATGTAACTGGTCATAAGAATCCAGATTCAGATTCTATTTGCTCTGCATTTTCTTATTCAGAGTTTAAGAAAAAAACAACTAATCTTCCAGTTATACCAGTAAGATTAGGAGATGTTAGTCAAGAAACAAAATTTATTTTAGATTACTTTGGTGTAGAAGCTCCACAATTATTGGAAACAGTTAAATTAAAAGTGGAAGATTTAGAAATAGATAATATTGAACCAGTACTACCAGAATTATCATTAAAAAATGCGTGGAATATAATGAGAGATAATCATCTTAAATCATTGCCAGTAGTTGGGAAAAATAAGAGATTAAAGGGAATTCTTTCAATTTCAAACCTAACTTCTTCTTTTATGGATATTTTAGATAATAAAATTTTATCTAAAAGCAATACATCTATAGAAAATATACTAGATACCCTTGAAGCTAAATCTCTATATATAAATGATTCGTGTAAGACATTTAAAGGAAAAATTGCAGTTACTGCAATGCAGCCTGAAAGTTTAAAAGAAATAGTTGATGAAGGTGATGTTGTACTTGTTGGAGATAGACCAGAAGTTCAACAAGCTTTAATTGATATTAAGATATCATTAATGATAATAACAGGTTCTCATGAACTTACTTCGGAGTTACTTGAAAAAGCTAAAGCTAATGGTGTAACAGTAATAAGCACACCATATGATTCATTTACTGCATCAAGATTATTACTTCAAAGTATTCCAGTAGGGTATGTAATGGCAACAGATAACTTAATTTCTTTCTCTACAGATGAATTAGTTGATGATATAAAAAGTGTAATGGCTGAAACAAGATATCATAGCTATCCAGTAACTGATGAAGATGGAAAAGTTATTGGTACAATTTCTAGATATCATTTAATTTCAAATCATAAGAAAAAGGTTATTTTAATGGATCACAATGAAAAAGGTCAATCTGTTGATGGAATAGAAGAAGCTGAAGTTCTTGAAGTTATTGATCACCATAGAGTTGCAGACTTCCAAACAAATAATCCATTATTCTTTAGAAGTGAGCCAATAGGAAGTACATCTACTATAGTAGCTAAATGCTTCTTTGAAAGAGAAATTCAACCATCTAAAGAAGCTGCTGGACTATTATGTGGAGCTATAATTTCAGATACATTATTATTTAGAAGTCCAACATGTACAGAACAAGATAAAGAAATATGCTTAAAGCTTGCTGAAATGGCTGGAATTAAAGATGTAGAAGAATTTGCTACAGAAATGTTTAAAGCAGGTACTTCTTTAAAAGGTAAAACTGTAGAAGAAATATTTAATCAAGACTTCAAACCTTTTAAAATGGGTAATGTTAAAGTTGGAGTGGCACAAGTTAATACTATGGATATAGATGGATTTATGCCTCTAAAAGATGAGATGTTAGGATACATGAATTCAAAAGCTGAAAAAGATAACTATGATACAGTAATGCTTCTTTTAACAGATATTTTAAAAGAAGGTTCTCAAATATTAGTTGCAGGTAATAGACCTGATTACGTTGAAGCTACATTTAATGTTAAACTTGAAGATTCAATGGCATTTTTACCAGGTGTCTTATCTAGAAAGAAACAAGTAATTCCACCATTAACTTCGGCTGTTAATTCAATGAAATAATTAAATAGATTTTTAAATAAAATAGAATCAGGATTAAACAATAATCTCGATTCTATTTTATTTATATTACTTTAATATAATAGAGTTTTGCTAACGCATTTTTTCAAGATTTTAAAATATCCTAATTGTGCTGAGGCACTTTTTTTATATGTGAAAAGATTTTAATTGCAGCATAGCTGCTTTTTTTATATGTGAGAAGATCCTAATTGCAGGATAGCTGCTTTTTTTATATGTGAGAAGATCTTAATTGCAGCATAGCTGCTTTTTCAAAATGTGAAAAGATCCTAATTGCAGCATAGCTGCTTTTAAAAAGGTGCATAACTTTTAAAATGAAAAATATATATAGTATATATAGCTTTATATGGGAGGAGAAAGTTGTGATACAGGAAAAAGAGCTTATTAGTGGCCTTAGCACAAAAGAAGCAGAAAGAAGAATAGAGCAGTTCGGTCTTAATGAATTACAGCATAAAGAAAAAACATCTGTAATGAAAATATTTTTATCTCAGTTTAATGATTTTATTGTTTGGGTTTTAATTGCTGCAACGATAATTTCGGGAATTATAGGAGATAAGGCAGATGCACTAACTATACTTATAATTGTTATTATTAATGCAATTTTAGGATTTGTGCAGGAATTCAGAACAGAAAAATCATTAGAAGCATTAAAAGAATTAGCCGCACCTACTTGTAAGGTGTTAAGAGATTCTAGTATAAAGATTATAAACTCCATATATCTAACAATAGGAGACATAGTAATATTGGAAGCAGGTGATAGAATTCCAGCAGATGGAGATTTCGTTGAAAGTTCTGGATTAGTAATAGATGAATCTTTGCTTACAGGAGAATCTGTTGGAGTAAATAAAGAATCACATAGCAAAAATAGTACAGGATTTATGGGAACAACAATCGTAAAAGGTAAGGGGATTTTAAAAGTAAATAGTATTGGGATGAAAACTGAAATGGGCAAAATAGCTCATTTACTTCAAAATATAGAAGAAGAAAAATCACCACTTAATCAAAGGTTGGATTCATTAGGGAAAGTTCTAGTTGTTATATGTTTAGTTATATGTGCGATGGTTACCGTTATGGGGATAATAAGGGGAAATGACATAACAGAAATGTTCTTACTAGGAGTAAGTCTTGCTGTTGCAGCAATACCAGAAGGATTGGCAGCTATAGTAACAGTTGCATTAGCTTTAGGTGTTTCTAGGATGCTTAAAAGAAATGCACTAGTAAGAAAATTGCCAGCAGTTGAAACATTAGGCTGCACATCAGTAATTTGTTCAGATAAAACAGGAACATTAACTCAAAATAAAATGACAGTAAAAGAAGTTTATTTAAATGGAAAAATAACAGACATAGAAAAAGATAACCTTACTGATTATACAAAGCTTATGAAATGTTTAGTATATTGCAATGACTGTAACTATGACTTTACTAAAAAGAAAATGAGTGAAACCTTGCATGGTGACCCCACAGAGTTAGCACTTATTAATATGTTTTTCAAAGATGTGCCAAAACTTGAGGAGTATATTTCAAAAGTTCATAGAGTATATGATATTCCTTTTGATTCAACAAGAAAAATGATGTCAGTTATAATGAATGAAAATGGAAAAGAAACTTGCTATGTTAAAGGAGCTCCGGAAAGATTATTAGATAGATGTAATTATATATTGGAAAATAATAAGATTAAGCCATTCACATATCAAAAGAAAAAGCAAGTTATGGACTTTATTTCTGCTATGTCTTCTAGAGCTCTTAGATGTTTAGCAGCAGCTTATAAAGAGGAAAATTTGTCAAAGAATTCTAAACTAGAAGAAAACTTAATATTTATAGGGGTAACAGGAAGCATAGATCCGCCAAGGAAAGAAGCTGGAGAGGCAGTTCTTAAATGTAAACTTGCTGGAATAAAGCCAATCATGATAACAGGAGATCATCAAAACACTGCACTTGCAATTGCAAAATCTTTAAATATATGTAATAATGACTCACAAGTTATGACTGGTGAACAGATTGAGAATATAGATGATAAGGAATTAGAGGAAAAAGTAAATAAAATACGTGTATTTGCTAGAGTTTCACCAAGTCATAAATTAAGAATTGTAAGGGCATTTAAGAAAAACAAAAATGTCGTAGCAATGACTGGAGACGGGGTAAATGATGCACCAGCAATAAAAGAAGCAGATATAGGAATTGCCATGGGTATATCTGGAACAGATGTAACTAAAGAAGCATCATCAATGATTCTTATGGACGATGATTTTTCAACAATAGTAGCGGCTGTTGAAGAAGGGAGAATAATTTATGATAATATAAGAAAATTCATAAGATATTTATTGTCTTGTAATTTAGGTGAAGTGCTTACAATGTTCTTAGCAACAGTTTTTTATTTACCTAATCCTTTAAGCCCTATACAAATTCTTTTGGTCAATTTGGCAACCGATGGACTTCCAGCAATTGCTTTAGGTGTAGATCCTGCTGATAGTGATATAATGAGGCAAATGCCAAGAGCAAAGAATGAAAGTATATTTGCGAGAGGATTAGTTGAAAAAATAGTGGTTAGAGGAACATTAATTGGATTATGTACATTATTAGCATTTATGGTTGGTAGATATTATAGAATGGATTTAGAAACTTGTAGGACTTTAGCATTATGTACATTAGTTATGTCTCAACTTATCCATGTTTTTGAGTGCAGATCAGAAAGACATTCTATATTTGAGATAAAATTATTTACAAATATGTGGTTAGTTGGAGCAGTGCTTGTTTCTATAATCTTAATATGTTTAGTATTATATGTGCCATTTTTAAGAGAAATATTCCATACTGTAGCGTTAAATTTAAAACAATGGTTAATTGTATTATTTTTCTCAGGAATAATAGCACTTATTAATAGTGTATATCTACTAGTAAAGTCAAAATAATGTAAATAAAATATGAATAAAAATGACATAAATAAATGGAATGTATAGAATAAATTAAGGAAACTCCTATTCACCTTCGTTCATAGGAGGGCTATACTGCTAAGTTCGTACCTCACTAATCATTATATGCCTATGAGAGAAATGCTAATATTATATTAAAGTGCTATATTATACTATTGCAAATAAAAAATCCCCTTTTGGGGATTTTTTATAAATAATTGTGAATCATGCATTATGAATTGTGAAATGCCTAACGTCTCATCATATTTGATTGTTGTTGACGTACCTTTTTTATTTGGCTATGGTCTACAGGAACCAAGTCTTTCTTAGTTGTAAGATTTAATAAATTCATAATTTGAACTTCTTGAGAATTTTCTTTTTTGCTGTCCTTTTCTCCATTAACTCCCATGATCATAACTTTATGACCTTGTTTTACAGTTATAAACTCAGGTTTTTTAAACCATCTATTTTTCTTATACCAGCATTTAACAACTTTCTTACCAACTTCAGGTTTTACAATTATTTCAGCTGTTAACTTATGAAATATTAAATAACTTTTTTCAATTAATTTTACAGATAAAATTGTCCCAGAAACACTAGTTATTCTGTCGCCATACTTTTGCATGTAAGCATCTTGAAAGTATTTTCCCATCTTTCCGCTTAACTTATCTTTAAAGCCCATAATCATTTACTCCTTTGCATAAATATATGGATAACAATCCTATTATACTAATAATATCATCTTATTATACCACAATATTTAATTAAAGAATACTATTGATAATAATAGTATTGTGCTTATGCCTTTTGTTTTATAAAAAGATTTCTCGTCATATGTTTGTCATAATAATACTGTAATATATTTAAGTGAAGATTACATGAGAAAAAGTTATAAAATATATTAATATATAAGTTATTATATATTTTATTATATAGTATAATTATATATGTATTTATGTACTAAAGGGGAGAAATTTATCATGGATAATAGTATAAAGGAAATTTGTGATATAATTATAGAAAATTATAGATATGCAATTTACAACTTAAGATACGATGGAGATTATATAAATCATTTTGGTGCACTTACCAGTGGATATAAGAGAATGAAAATTGAAGATAATAGGGTAAAAGCAATTAGAAGCTTGATAAAAAGAAGAACAATGAATATGTCACCTTTTAGGGGAGATATTCTTTACATATTATCATTTTTATTAGTTGAAAATGATTTAGATACTGAAAAATTTGTTGATGAATTATTAGATACATTTAATGAACTTGTAGAAGAAAACTTTATTGAATGCGGGCATTTAGTAATAGCAGCTTATGCAATAACTAAATATGGAGATAAAAAAGAAAGAAAAATAATATGTAAACGAATGAAATATATATTTAACATAATAAAACAAAAATATGGTTCATGTACAAAACAAGATGATTATGTTTTATGTGCATTACTTTCATTAGAAAATGTTAAATATAATGATATATATGAAAAAATGGACAACATATTTGATTATTTCAAGAAACTGGATTTATTTAACAAAAATGAACTTCAGGGATTAACAAATTCAATTCTATTAAATAATGCTGAAGAATTAATAGAACCAATATCAAAGCTGATAATAAAGCTGGAAGAGAATGATTTAAAAATTGGAAATCAATTTTTACAGCTTGTAGGTTTCTTTGATAATGAATATAATATTGATAATACTATATATAAAATCAAAGAAATTTTAAAATATTTATCTAATGAAGAAACTGAATATTACTATTATATAGATAAAGATTTTAGAAATATGATTGCAGTAGTAATTGTATTTATGTATAATAATAAAAAAGATGTTAAGTATGTAGATGAAATTTTAGCATTTGGAGTTTATTCATTTTTAGTTAGTAAAAATCAAGGAATATTGAATGAAGTACTTGCATAAATATGTGAAGTTTTGAAGAAATTCTAAATGAATTTCTTCTTTTTATTTATAAGGGAAGGTAGGAATTTAAATGAAAAATAATATACTTCATGTAGATATGGATGCCTTCTTTGCATCTGTCGAACAGAGGGATAATCCAAATCTTAAAGGTAAACCTGTAATTGTTGGTGGAAATAGCGAAAGAGGTGTAGTATCAACATGTTCATATGAAGCAAGAAAATTTGGAGTACATTCAGCAATGCCAATTTTTATTGCGAAAGAAAAGTGTCCGACAGGTGTATATATTTCGGGCAGATACGGCAGATACGTTCAAATTTCCCAGGAAATATTTAAAATATTTAATGAAGTAACACCTTTGGTTGAATCTGTTTCTATAGATGAAGCATATCTTGACTTAAGCCAAGGAAAGATAAAAAATGGTATGGAAGCAGCGAGATATATAAAAAATAGAGTATTTAAAGAATTAAATTTAACTCTATCAATAGGAATATCTTATAATAAATTTTTAGCAAAGCTTGCTTCTGACTGGAACAAACCAAATGGAATAAAGGAAATAAGCAGAGATATGCTTCCGGAAGTTTTATTTCAGTTAAAAATAGATAGAATTCATGGTCTTGGAAAAATATCAGTAAGTAAACTAAATAACATGGGAATATATTATGTTAAAGATTTATATAAAATGCCAAGAGAGTTTTTTGTAGAGTATTTGGGCAAAAATGGAGTTGATATATATGAGAGAATTAGAGGTGTAGATTTAAGAAAAATAGAATTAGAACATGAACGTAAATCTATAGGTAAAGAGAGAACGCTAAAATTTAACACGAATAATAAGGAAGAGCTATTAGAATTTCTTAGAGAATTCTCATATGAAATAGAAGATTATCTATTAAGAAAAAATGTTATGGCAAAGACGATAACCTTAAAATATAAAACTGAAAATTTTGAAAATCATACTAGAAGCAAAACATTAAATAAATATATATCTAATAATAAAGAAATTTATGAAGTAGCAAAAGAACTTTTAGAAGCAGAAAAATTACGAATGGTCAGGTTAATAGGATTAAGTGCGTCATCATTTAAAGAAAATGAAGTAGAGCAAATAAGCTTATTTTAATTATTATATATATTTAAGAAAAAAGTATATCTAAATTACCTCTTAAAGAATATTAATATTAATAGAAGGTATTTAAAAATATTATATATACCTAAAATTTGAATAAGGAGGTAACTGCTTTGTAGTGTTTGATGTAATTTACAATTATAACTTCAAAGTGGGATGATATATGAAGAAAGAGTTAACTCCAAAAGAAATAATTTTTTGCACTTCGTGTGAGAATACAATGAAGAAATTAAATGATGACGTATCATCTAAAAAGTATATAGGTTTTGATAAAATAAAAAAGGCTTTAAATATTAAAAAAGATGGGTTCAATATATATTATGTTGATTCATTTTCAAAAGAAAAAGTTGAAGTATTAGCAGAACAAATTTCTGAAATTTATAAAGAAAAAGAAGCACCAAAAGATATTTGTTATGTTACAAATCAGGATTCCACATCACCTAAAATTATATTCCTAAAAAATGGAAAAGGGGTTTTACTAAAAGATTTACTAGAAGAAGTGAAAAAGAAGTACTTGTATGACATAAATGAATTTTATAGTAGTTCATCTATTGAGGAAAAAGAATCTATAATTGAGAATATAAATGAAGAAAGAAATAATTATATAACAAAGCTTATGCAAATGGCAAAAGTAGAGAATTTTGATGTGAAGTCTACTAGTGGAGGATTTATATTTATTCCATTAAAAGATGGCGGAAATGAAATGACACAGGAAGAATACGACAATTTAGAAGAGGATACTCAAGAAGTTATAGAGAAGCAGGCTTCAAAACTAAAAATTCAAGCAGAAGAAATTTTAGAAAAGCTAAAGGACATAGAAAATCTATCTATAGAAAAATTAAAAATAATATATAGAGACTATTTAAAAGGTACTATGGAACAATACAAGGATGATTTGTTATTAGAATTTCTTACTGAAGATGATGTATATAGATATTTGATAGAAATGTTTGATTGTATTGATGATGAGATAGTGGATTGTTATACTATAAATCTTGAAGAAGACGAGGGGAAAATAAAAGAAATCCTTGATAAATATCAAGTTAATGTAATAGTAGACAATTTAAATATAGAACATCCTAGAGTTATTTATGAAGATGATCCTAGTTTAGCTAATCTGCTTGGGAATATAGAATATAGAAATCATAATGGTGAATATATAACTGATATGTCACTTATAACGGCAGGAAGTTTGGTTAAGGCTAATGAGGGATGTTTAATAGTGAGACTGACTTCATTAATAAACAGTGGAAATGGAATAAGCTATTATTATTTAAAGAAGGCTTTAATGCATGGACGAGTTGATTATAATTACTCAAAAAGTTATTTAGAAATGTTAGCTATTGCAGGATTAAAACCAGCTCCTATACCTATTGACGTTAAGGTTATATTAATTGGAGATTATGAAAGTTTTGAAGTATTATATGATAAAGATGAGGACTTCAAAAGAATTTTTCCAATTAGAATAGAAGTAGAAAGAAGACTACATTATGAAGAAGAAGCTCAGAATTATATAATATCTAATATAAGAAGAAAAATAGAGAATGATCGTTTATTAGAAATAAACAATGAAGGTATAAAAGAGATAATTAAGTTTTTAACAAGAATATCTGGAAGTAGAAATAAAATTTCAATAGATGATTATTATATTAATAGAGTTTTGTATTTAGCAGATAATAATGCAAAAATGAAAAAAAAGACATCTATCGATAAAGAAGATATACTAGAAGTAGCATATGAAGATGAAGAAATTTTAAAAGAAGTTATGGACAGCTATAAATATAGAAAAATATTAATAACTACAAGCGGAGAAAAAATTGGGATCGTTAATGGCTTAGCTGTAGTTGGAACTGAATTTTATAGTTTTGGTAAACCAATGAGAATAACATGTATTGCACTTCAAGGCAGTGGGAATATAATTGATATTCATAAAGAATGTAATATGAGTGGAAGTATTCATGAAAAGTCAATTAGTATATTGAGAGGAATTTTAAGTGCGCTAATAACTCCGTATGAAAAACTTCCAGTAGATTTTCAATTAAGCTTTGAGCAGACTTATGGAATGATTGATGGGGATAGTGCATCTGTTGCAGAAATTGTATGTATTTTATCTGCCTTAAGCAAAAGACCTATAAGACAGAATATAGCAGTAACGGGATCGATAAATCAATTTGGAGAAGTTCAGCCAATAGGTGGAGTGAATGAAAAGATAGAAGGATTTCATAGAGTTTGCAGTATTTTGGACACAGTAGACGGTAAGGGAGTTTTAATTCCTAGTTCCAATAAAAATGAGCTTATTTTAAAGTGTGATGTAGAAGATGATATTAAGAATAATAAATTTCATATTTATTCCATGGATACTTTGGAAGATGCACTTAGAGTTCTTATTTTTAATGAAGAAGATACCATGAAGAGTTTTCTAAAAGAAATTGAAGATGAAATTTCTAAATATAAAACAAGTAAAAGAAAAAAATAATAAAAATATATACTAGGCCAGATAAGAAAAAGTTACATCAAAATATTATTGATGTAGCTTTTTAATGTTTAAAAAATATTGATTAATTTTCGTAATAAAAAAATTGACTAGCAGTAAAATTATGTGTTAAAATATGGTAAAGATGATAAAAAATATAAAAATAAAGAGGGGAGGTAAGGGAATACCTTACAGATTAACATAAATTATTAAAGGTAATCTCATAAAAATATGTTTTTAGATTTTAATATGCAAAGAGATATTTTAATTGTAACTTTAAAAGGAGAGCTAGATCATAATAGTGCAGAGGAAGTTAGAGTTAAAATTGATGATAAGATTGATATGAATGAAGCAAAAAATATAATTCTAGATTTTTCGGGAGTCTCATTTATGGATAGTTCCGGAATCGGAGCAGTTATGGGAAGATATAAGAAAATTTCTTATAGAGGTGGAAATCTTTTTATAAGTAATGTAAATAAAAATGTAAATAAAATTTTTGAACTTGCTGGCTTATATAAAGTTATAAAAAAATACAATACCATAGAAGAAGCAGTAGGGTGTATTTAAATGGAGGGGTTATCATGTTTGATAATAAAATGAGTTTGGAATTTATAGCTAAATCTGAGAATGAAGCATTTGCAAGAGTCGCAGTAGCAGCGTTTATTTCACAGCTAGATCCAACAATAGATGAATTGAGTGATGTAAAGACAGCAGTATCAGAAGCTGTGACTAATGCCATAATACATGGGTATGAGAATGAAAAAGATAAAATGATAAAAATAGAAACAGAAATAATAGGAAATGAAGTGATTATAGCAATTTCTGATAAGGGAAAAGGTATAGATGATATCAAACAAGCTATGGAACCGTTATATACATCTAGACCAGATCTAGAACGCTCTGGAATGGGATTCACGGTGATGGAGACATTTATGGATGAATTACATGTTGAAAGTGAGAAAGGGATTGGAACAAGGGTTGTAATTAAGAAAAAATTTAACATAGTAAGTTAGGTGAAAGATATGGGAAATGAGGATAGAAAAAGAGAGGCTTATAATTATGACCATAATCCAGAACTGCTTAATTTAGCGAAAAATGGAGATTCAGAAGCTATGAATAAATTAATAGAAATGAATCTACCGCTTGTTATGTCAATTAGTAAAAAGTTTTTAAATAGAGGATATGAGTATGAGGATATATTTCAAATTGGATCTATTGGTTTAGTTAAAGCTATTAATAATTTTAATACGGATTATAATGTTAAGTTTTCTACATATGCAGTTCCGATGATTATAGGTGAAATAAAGAGATTCCTAAGAGATGATGGAATGATTAAAGTTAGTAGAAATGTAAAAAGCTTAGCTAGAAAAATTAGCATCTATAAGGAGCAACTAAGCAAGACATTACAAAGAAGTCCAACAATTGAAGAATTAGCAGAATATGCAGGTGTAGATAAGGAAGAAATAATATTTGCTATTGAATCAGCAAATAGTCTTCAATATTTATATGATACTATACATCAGGATGATGGAGCGCCAGTTTTATTAATTGATAAGTTAAGTGAAGAAAAGAAATGTGATGATAATTTAATTGAAAGAATAGCACTTAAAGAAGCATTAAGAAGCCTAGATGAAAAGGCTAGGCAAATCATAATGCTTAGATACTTTAAAGATAAAACACAAGTTCAGGTAGCAAAGATGTTAGGAATAAGTCAAGTACAAGTATCTAGAATAGAGAAAAAGGTTCTAGCTCAGATGAAAAAAAGATTAGAAGAATAAGAAAATATGAATGTTTATAATATAAATAAGGGACGTAGAATCATAGTTTAGTGGATAACACCGAAATTCAATATATGATAGGCTCGATTGTAGGGAAATTTAAGCTAAAACTTC
>ENA-OWPM01000143-OWPM01000143.1-human-gut-metagenome-genome-assembly--contig:-NODE-143-length-94522-cov-31.643632_pt1 | contig 94522 bp, 136 predicted proteins | sample MGYA00248267_ERZ651852 | MGnify/ENA primary metagenome ERZ651852 (study PRJEB26924, sample SAMEA4378228) | human gut metagenome | biome: human gut; feature: human-associated habitat; material: faeces... | reverse complement strand
AAAAAGCAGGGCAAAAGCCCTGCTTTTTTATCTTGCAATTAAAAAAAGACTTGACAATAGGAAAAAGGGGGGCTATAATATAGACAAGAGGTAAGGAAAAATCAAAAAATAAAGGGGTTATGAAAAATGCAAAGAATGGTAGAATACAAGTATTATTTATCAATCAATAACGCAATAGACAGAAGTACCTGTTACGAAACGACAACAGAAGCACGCAGAGCAGCTAAAAGCGTAAAAGACGGAAAAGTTATGATAGTTGTCGAGAAATTCACCCGTGAATTTTTTGAAGCATAAAAACAAATTGAAAAAACAAAAATAAAATCAGAGAGGATAGGCTGCTTATGATTTTTATGGTAAATGATAAAAGAATTGAAATTTATATCCACGAGATTGGGAAAAAAACTAAATTCCCTGTGTTTGTGACATTGCCGCCAAGTATCATCAGAAAAGTAACATTCTTAAACAATGAAGAATGCACGACATCAGAATCAAATTTAGAAACAATTCTTATTATAGCTCAAAAAACATTGAATTTATGGAACGAAAAAGCTGAACAAGAAAGCGAAAATCCGAGGTATTTCAAAATTTGCAAAGTGGAGTTATAAAAATGTTTTTAGAAAATGGATTAAAAGGGCTGGTAATAAGTCTTGTTACTGGTATAATTGGAATAGTAATCACGTATTTATTTTGGTGGATTTACCAAAAAATAAAAGGGGGTTAAATATGTGGAACTTAATAAAAGCAGTATTACTAGCCTTATTATTGCTGCCTGTGCCGGGCTTGTGCTGGGCGCAGGAGCAACCTATTACTATTACGCCCGGGCAGGCGGCGAAATGGACAAGCGACTTGCAGCAGCTACAGCAGGAATTAACGCAGCTAGAGAACAGCAGCAACGAGAAATCGCAGAGCTACAGGGACTTGTTATCGCGCTACAATCAAACGTCGGAGATAGTAACCGCGTTACGGAACAAATTAGAGATAGCAGAGCAGAACTCGAAGAACTTAACAGAATCCTTGACAGCGAAAACGCAGCAGTTAACGAGCTTGACAGCCGAGAAACAGCAGACAGAGAAGCTATTAGACGAAGCAAACAAATTGTTGACAGAATACTCAGAGAGCTGCAAGAAAAAACTGGCAATCATTAAAAGGCAGCGAAATGCTGCATATGTAGTGGCGGCAGCCGCTTTAACATATAGCCTTATAAAAAAATAAAAAAGGAAGTGCCGAAATGTCAGACAAAATTAAGTCGTTAAAAGAAGAACAGGTAAATTTAAGCCCAGAAAAAGAATTGAAGCCTTACTACGTAAAAATCACCGTTGAGCAGCAAAAGCAGTTTGAAACAACAAAAAACGCTATAGCTGAACATAAGCGATACACAGAAGCGACGGTAGACGCCGCCTATGGTTTTGTATTAAAGAATGGGTCAGAAAAATTAACAGCCAGCCCGGAAGCTGCAAAACAAGCGGCTAATTTATTCAAAGACGCTTCACTTTTAATCAGTGAAAGCAATGTATTAGAGTGCCTTAACCAGCATATTATAGGCTTGCTTGAAAATAACAAATTGGATTTAGTTAAATTGGTTGAAAGCCTAGAAGATGAAGAATTAAAAACTCTTGCCGAGCTGGTCAGTGTGCGCCTTAATAAAGGCACAGAAACATTAAAAGACGGAGAATAAAATGAGGGGGTTACTGGGCAGAGATAATCCTTTAGGCAGTGCGTTCGAGCTAATCAACAAGCGTATGGAAGAAGAAGCGGAAGCAGAAAAAGAAAAGCAAGCTTTGACTTACTGGAATGTAACGAAGAATTGCTTAAATTGCACTAAAAATTTAAAGTGCAATCTACCACGTTCCGCAAGAAATGCGCGTTGCAGATATTTTGAGCCGTCGGAAGCACACTTGGCAGAAATCCGTAAACATAACTATGAAGTAAGCTTGCGGCGTCGGCAAAAACTTAAATCGTAATATCAGAAAGCAGGGCAAAAGCCCTGCTTTTTTATTTTTGTATTTTTAAAAAATACTTGACAACAGGACGAAGGGGGGCTATAATATAGACAAGAGGTAAGGAAAAAAATAAAAATAAAGGGGCAGTATTATGATTAAAGAAAATAGAATTATAACTAGAAAAAATCTAAAACAACTTTGCATTGATTTCGACTTATACACTCTTGGAACTTCCGGGGAATATGAGGAAATGTTAAAAAGTGCAGTATTTGAAGGACATCTGACGACAGAAAGAATTGTAGAGATAGCTAAAAACATTTTAGAACATAGCGAAACAGATATTGAATTAGGAAGTTTATGCGCAGAAATCAATAGAGCTGCATACACCTTTTTTATAGAAGAAAAAGGAAATACCATGAATAAAAATTTAACGAACATTAAAACCGAGTATTTTTTAATTGTGAATGGCGTCAAGCAGCTTTTTTGTTTTAAAACTAAAGAAGAAGCGATAAACTACGCACGCCCACATTTGAATAATGAAACAAAAATTGAAGTTTTAACTGTGAAAACAGAAATTATAGTTGAAAAAACGCAGGAAACCATAGAATAACGACGAGGAATATAATGATAACTGCATTTTTAATAGGCGCATTATTATTTTTGGCAGCCTTTATGATAAATATTTATATTATTCGCAGATTTTAAGGAAGTGATAAAGTGCTTAAATTAAAAAAAGAAAAGAAAAAAGATTTTGTTTGCGACGGGTGTGGAAAAGGTTATATTGGGGCGAGCCGGAACAGCTTTATTATCCGCGTAGCCGGATACGAAACCTATAATATTCAGCTTTGCAATGCTTGTTTATTATCGTTAAAGAAAAAAATCAATAAAGAGGAGAATGAATAATGCAGAATATCAGCATTGAAGCAGCAAAGGCAAAAGGATTTATAAGCGGCTACCGTGTTGGACGAATTATTTTAGCCTGTTCGATTGAACGCTGGAAATATGGAAAGCTGCTAAAAGAACTGCGGGAAGATTGCACGAATATATTTAAATTCCATACAGGGCGACGCACACGGTATTACTATGACCCCTTCGAGGTGCTGGAAAAAATCAAGGGATATAAGCAGTATGGTAATAGGCATTTGAGCAAAGAAAAAATAGATGAATACTGCAATCAAGTAAAAGAAGCTAAAGAAAAGAGTTTAGAAAAATGATTGATTGCCTAAAATGTTACCGCCTGCGCCGCCATAATGATACTGTTTACTGCCCGTTTTTAGACCTAAAAGAATGCATTAGAGGGGAACATTATATAAACATTGCAAGCCTGCCGTTTAAACCCCAAAAGGAAGAAACTCCCCCCCTGCCGCCGAAAATGGTGAAAGCAATTCCACCGTTTAAACCACACCCAAACAGCCCGCACGATTGGGAAAAGTTTCATAATCAAATTTTTGAAATGAAAAATAACGGTGTCAGCTCATATAAGATTGCTGCCGCAGTGGGACTTCCACAAACGTCAGTATTTAACTATATGAAACGATACGAGCAGCCTTGAACGATTTTAAACAACAAGCGCAACACATTACACCTAAAACAAATAAAAAACGCCCATATGGAGATTATGGCGCGGAAAGAGGTAGAAAATGGACAACAAACTAGATATAAACGTAACGGAAAAGAAAGTAAGTGATGAAAACTTGCTAAAAACAGTAGAAGAAGCGTTAATGCAAAATGAACTCTGCTTATTTATGGGTGAAACGGGTACTTTTATGACTACAGGAACAACGGACGACGCAGGAGAAATCTTTTGGAAATTGCAAGATGTTTTGCTTGCAGGCTTTTTGAGCATGGAGAAAGCAACAGATTATGATATTGAACAAATTTTATTACTACAACTAGAAGCAGTGAAAGAAATAAAAAAAGAGTTTTCGGGAGTTACCCCCCCGAAAGGAAGTATACTGTTTAAAGGGGAGAGTGTTTTAAATTGAAGTCATTAAAGGATGTAAAGCCCGGCGATAAAATATTTGTTTTAAATTCAAACCGTGGATACTTGAAAGAGCCGCAGATAAAAATATTAACCGTTCGTGAAGTTGGAATACTTTATATTTATACTGATTATGATAAATATAAAAAAACAAATGGTGAAGCTGTAGAATCGTCGTTAGACGTTAAAGCCTTTGCGACGCTGGAAGAAGTGGAAACAGGTTTATTTATGATTAAAGCTCGCAAATATTTCCGAAACGATATAAAAGTAGACGACATTACTTATTCGCAAATGAAAGCTATTTTTGATATTTTAGGAATCGACACGGAAGAAGTGCTAAAATGATTGAATACGGGCGATTTTTTACTAAACTTTACCGCATTCGACGGGGATATTATCGGCGCAATATCACAATTCGCTTGTCGGTAGGCTATGAATACCGACTAAAGAACAAAGAAATATTTAAAGAGGTTTTTGTATCGTTGCGGGGGCGTAATATCGCCACTTTTAAATTTAGGGAGCAAATAAAATGAATGCTAGAGATATCATTAAGTTAGCTGCACAGCTTTATGTTTACGACGCATTAAAGAAAAAGATAACAATATTAACGAATATCCAAAAAGGTAAAGATATCAATGTAGATATTTTCTTACCAAAAGTTACGGATGTAACGGTAAGTGATTTTGCAAAATATCTACAAAAGGCTATAGAATCGCAACCAGAAGAAGAAAGAGCCAAGCACAGAAAATTTTTTGGAGAGCCTATAAGTTTTTGCAGGTGCGTAGCTAGAGGAAACCTTATGGCTAGTGTATTAGTCGAAGAATTCAATTCAGAGGTCAAAAAAATAAAAGAAAATTACGAGGTATAAAGAAAATGTTTGTTTCAGAAGTAGAGTTTATGCTACACAAAAAGCAATTAAACAGAATTATAAAAATACAAGAACTTAAATTAAAACTATTGGAAAAACAAATAAAAATTAATAAAATAGATACAAGAATACAACTTACTGCCATGGCAGCAATATTAAAACCTTCCGAAATGAGTGATACTGATTTTGTTTTAAAAATAAATGAAAAAATGAGTGAGCTGTGGAGCGAGGAAGCTTTAATAAGACAAAATGCAAAAATAAATCAAGAGCTTTTAGAAATTCAAAAAACATTAGATGAAATCGAAAAACAGGGAGATATGTAAAATGGCAGGAATCGAAAAATACTACGAGATAACAGAAGTTTATGCGTGGCAATGGGAAGGAAACACTAATATAACAATAGAGGATATACCGGAAGAAATAGGAAACGAAGTCACTATGCTAAAGGTTGAACGTAGCATAAAAACATCTTTTACCGAAGAATCAAACCAACTGTTTTTCAACTATAAAGGCTATCAATACAATTTATTCCCCGGCGACTTCTTAATTTTTGAATACAACGAATTTATAGACGGCTTTCAATTCATATGTGTAGAAAGGGAAAAAGATAGCTTAAAAAAATACAGAAAATGTAACAGTATTCTGTTTTTGCCTACGTCAAAAGTTTTAGATCCTTTAAATCCTAAAGACGCAATAGAAGCAAACGCAATAAATTTTTTCAATGAATCTTGTCAGGCGTTAGGAATTTTAGTAGATTTAAATAAAAAGCGTTTAGCGACCTGCAAAAAATGCGGAAAAACGAATAAAGAATGTTTTCCGACGACAATAGAAGAATATGATATGTACAAAGAAATGCTTTGCGAAAATTGCCTGACAGAAATATTAGACAAGAAAATAACTGCCATTAAACCTAAAAAAATAGAATAACAGAAAGGAAACATAATGAATCCGATACCCAAAACGAAAATCATACGACTTAAAGGGCAGAAGTTAGCAAAGCTAAATGAAACGATACACCAGCGTGACCAGCATAAGTGTATTTACTGCGGTAATCGGGTAGACCCCGGAGAAAAGTTTCATCACGAACACAACGGGATAAAAAGCGACCAAATAGAATACGGTGTACTTCTGTGTATGGACTGCCACACAGAACGACACCACGGCAAAAAGTGCAATGATGTAAAAGAATACTGCCGGAAGTATTTAATAAATCTATATGGCGAATCAATTTACAGTAAATAAAAAAGCAGAGGTTTTAACCTCTGCTTTTTGTATGTAATTTAATAAAAGATGGTAGGACTGTTATTTCTTCGTTGACTTCTGTAAGCCGCAGCACAGCGAACGGTGCGCCGTTTGTATAACGCTTGTGAATATGTACCGAAACAATGCGGCTATCTGTATCAAATGCCAAGCCCTCTGCGGCGTCTGTGATGTTTTTAAAAAGGTTATCGCAGTCCGGCTTGACTTTTGGAAATTCTGCGCCGACATCAACAGCGGCTTTAAACTTCTTACTTTTCGACGCAGGGACAGGTAAAAAAATATATACCTCACAGAACAAGGCGACATCTTTAAAAAAGATACCTGACTTTTGAACAGCTTGTTTAATACAGTATTCGCACTGCTGGCGGTAGTAAATAGAAGCGTCTTTATAGTAGGCGATAGCATGAGGCAAAGGAACGCCGTTTTTGCCCCGTGTGGCGATTTTAGGGCGGCTTTGAGGAATTGCTTCACCGTCGATAAAAACGGTTAACTGCCGGGCGTCAGGCGCGATATTCAGGGCATATAATGCGTTATCAATATTCATACTTAAACCTCTTTACTTTCCAAAAAAGCCTTACTAGTAGGGTTTATTTCGCATTCAGTCAATAAAAGCTGCTCCATGCTTACCCCGAATAACTGCGCTAGCTTATACACGTTGAGCGCATTCGTTTTTAAGATTGAACGGTCAGGAGATGAACTAAAAGCATTAAGCGTTTTAAGCGGGATACCTGTTATCTCTGCAACAAAGCGACGGGACATTTTAAAAATGTTGCGGTAATATTCCACTGCGCTTTTAGCGTGGGTTATCGAATCATTTTCGATAAGCAGAGTTTTTTGAGTAATTAAAACTCTATCCATAAAGTTATCGTCAGTCAGCTCAATCCTGCGCCCTTCAACTACAAGAATAATATTATATTCGTTATCGTCAAGAATATTTACTGTAGTCTTATAAGACCAAAAGCCTATTTTTTGAGTTATGAAATTTAAAATACAATCAATAGGCACAAACAACGTATATTCCACTTCATCCACAAAATTAATAGCCTGCCGCCTATCAGGAAAGTTATAGACTTGATATCTTGGCGAGCCTGTTTCGTAACTGCTTATGATTACTGTTTTTCCAACGCCATAATCTATTAAATGCGCTATATCAGGCAGATAGTCGGGATTGTTGTATCCGTAAATAACGTGTGATATAGAAGGATATCCGATAACGACGCGCTTACACTCGTATTTGTCGAAAAAGTCAAGAATACTACCACAGGGAAGGTTAAAGCTCTCAATTAATTCAGCTTCTGTATAAGATTTTTGTGTCATAATAGCTCCTCCTAATGGTTTTATATTATTGTACCACGTAAACATGATAAATTATAGTTTTTTAAAAGATTGTGCTATAATGAAAACAAAAAAGGGGGGCGTAACATGGCTAGTCCAAAACGCAAACGGTCTGCCGTTGTTCGCATAGCTGGCGAAAAACGGGTAGCGAACGACCGTGAAAAAAAGTTTGCAAGAGAATATTTAAAATGCTTTAATTTTTATAAAGCAGCAAAAGCCGCAGGCTTTGCAGAAACAACAGCCCGGCGCACTGCATACATGATTTTTTCCCGACCGTGGGTACAGGAGTATGTAGAAGAACTGCGGGCAAAATACGAATTAGACGATATTGCAGAAGTAAAGGAAGTAATTCGCAGCTACACAGACCAAATGCGGGGCAAGGTCAAAGAAACAATAGAATATAAAAAGTACGTTCTTAAAAAGAATCAGGAAACAGGGCAAATGGAAAAGATATATACCGACGGTTACATCATGGAAAACACGCTTATAAAAGCGGGTAGCGAAAATATGGGTAAATATCATAAGCTTTTTGGAGAAAACTCTCTAGCTATAGCTTTAGCCCCGACAATCGTCGCTGATGTACCAGCCGAGCAGCCAGCAGAAGAAAGTGAATTGCCGACCTACGACGACGCGCTAAAAGCAGCGCAGAACTTTGAAGATTTAGCGAAAAAGATAAATGACCCCGCCAAAGATTAATTTAACTGACTGTATCGGCAAAGCTTTCTATCAAGTTTATCATCAGGTAATGAATCACGAATTTACGCATTACTGGTTTAGCGGTGGGCGTGGTTCGTTGAAGTCGTCAGCTATAAGTATATTTATAATCATGCTTATGCTGCTAGACCCAACTATAAACGTTATTGTTTTCCGCAAGGTTGGATTAACAATAAAAACAACGGTTTATGAACAAATTGCATGGGCTATAGAAAAGCTGGGGCTAAATGATTTTTTCATAGCTAGAGTATCGCCGCCGTCGTTTATATATAAAAAAACCGGTCAGAAAATATTATTTTGGGGACTGGACGACCCGACGAAACGCAAGTCCGTAAAAGTAAAAAAAGGTTACTATGCTATAACATGGTTTGAAGAATTAGAAGAATTTTCGGGAATCGAAGAAATAGAAAAGGTATTGCAATCAGTGCTGCGTGGCGGCGAGCGTTTTTGGTGCTTTTATTCATATAACCCGCCTGCGTCTATGCAAAGCTGGGTGAACAACGAAGCCTTGAAATCTCGTCCCGATAAGCTGTTACACAAAAGCAACTATCTGCAAGCCCCGCCCGAATGGGTAGGGAAACAATTCCTCTATGAAGCGTCAGTTATGGCAGTATATCAGCCCCGCAGGTTTAGACATGAGTATTTAGGTGAAGTCACAGGAACAGGCGGAGAGATATTCACTAACTTAAAACTGCGACCAATCACGAACGAAGAAATATCGCATTTCGATAATATTAAGCGTGGGCTTGATTTAGGTGTATCAATAGACCCTATGGCGTACATGACAATGCACCTAGATAACGCAGCACGCAAGCTATATATATTCAATGAATACTATGCCCGTGGCTGTCCGAGTTGGACGTTAGCAGAACATATAAAAAAGGAAAATCCAAGCAACAGGCTTATAGTAAGCGATATCCAGCATGAAACATTAATGAGCCTAAAAAGCTATGGGATTAATGTTCTTCCGGCTAAAAAAGGGCAAGGTTCGAGAGAATGGGGCTATAAATATTTGACAGATGATTTATTAGAAATCGTTATAGACCCTATGCGCTGCCCGAATGCAGCGCGAGAATTCGCCCAATACGAGCTAAAAAAAGATAGAAATGGTAACTATATTGCTAATTATCCCGACGGCAATGACCATACAATCGACGCCGTTAGATATGCATTAGAAAACAGCCACCCGCCAATGAAAGTAAAACGTAAATAAATAGGGGGAAAAGAAATGAACAACAGCAAAAACGCGCAGAAACGTATTAGACAGAAAGCACTGACTACCGCCCGAAAAAATAGCGGCAACGAAAATCAGGCTTTCAACAACAAAGAACGAATCAGAAAAGACCCGAGATTGAAAGCATTAAACCTTATTAACCCGGTAGAAGGTACGCCAAGAGTGCCGACCCTTGCCGACATTAAAACAATGTACGGTGCGCCAGCTACGCTATCAGAGGTAGACGCAAATACAAAAAAAGCAAATGACGCTGCTATAGGTCAATGTCATTCATTGCTACATCATGCTATCTCTATAATGGGCATGAGTGCATACCCGCAATTTTTAGGCTACGGTTATTTAACAGGGCTTGCGCAAAACGGGCTTATTCGGGCAGGCTGTGAGATGATTGCTGATGAAATGGTAGAAAAGGGTATAACGCTAACAACAAAGGGCAACAATGACCCTGATACCGATAAACAGGCAAAGCTGGACAGACTTAACGAATTAATAACCAAGATAAACCTGCTGCCGACACTACGCAAAGCGGTAAGTATCAGTAAGTATTATGGCGGTAGTTTAGTATACATGGACTTCGACGGAATCGACACCGCCAGTGAAAACCTGCTAAATCCATTAATTTTAACGAAGAACGAATTACGAGGTAAAAAACTGCGGCGTTTGAAAGTTATAGAGCCGTATAACCTTTCCCCGGGTCAATATAACGCAGCAGACCCGCTGCAAGAATATTACTTCAAACCGCGATACTGGTTTGTCATGGGAAAAGCTGTAGACGCAAGCCGCTTCCTGCCGCCAGTGCAGGAAAATGAGCTGCCGACGATTTTACGCCCGGCATATAACTTTTTCGGTATCCCGCTTGCACAGATTGTATTAGACGCCGTGGCGCACTTTACGGAGTGCCGAGAAGCAGAAGCAAGGCTGTTAACTAAATTTAGTTTAACAGTATTCAAAACGAATCTTAACGAGCAGATTTTTTCGGGCGGTGACTGGGCGCAGATTGATAACCGTGTAAATAACTTCGTACAGTATCGCAGTAACGACGGGGTAATGTTGATAGATAAAGAATCAGAAGATATTGATATAAAATCAACGTCGTTAGCTGGCGTAAAGGATATAGTAAGTCAGGCAATGGAGATTGTAGCGGCTTACTTCAATGAGCCTGTAACAAAAATGTGGGGCTTAACGCCGTCCGGATTTAATACAGGTGAAAGTGATTTAAATAACCACTACGACCACATAGCCAGCCAGCAAGAAAAGCAACTGCGTGACCAAATAGAATACGTCTTAAAGGTACTACAAGTGCAGGAATGGGGAGAGATAGACAACGAAATAACTTTTACCTTCAATCCATTATCAGAGGAAAAAGAAGAAAGCATAGCTACGGTAAACAAAATCAAAGCTGAAACGCAGCAGATTTATATATCTAATGGTGTCATCAGTCCTGACGAGGGCAGAGAGTGCCTGAAAGCTGACCCGAAAAGCGGTTTTAATAACCTCAATGAAGAAAGCGTACCCGAGGAAGAATTAAGCGAGGAAGAACGCGAACTGTTAGGATTAACTGAAAAGCGGGAAGTTTTGAGCCAAGATGAAAAGCCGCCCAAAGAAGTTGAATAAAAAAACGAAATAATTGATTAAAAATAAGTAAAATGGGAAAAAATGCGGGGTTATATCAAATAATTCCGCATAAACCTTACAAAAGGGGGCTAATGTATGGCGTCGAAAATCAGACGACGGCGGCGACAGGTAACTATACCGGGAATACCTGCCAGCGTCGGAATACAGAACGAATACGCCCGTTCGATACGCCGCTTAATAAAACAAATGGAAAAGGCAGCGTTAAAGTTTGTGCTTGAAAAATACAAGCTGTTTAGAGCGTCGGAAATGGTAACGAATGACGCGCCCATTGATTTTGATAACAGACGCTTACAGCAGCTTATTGACGCTATAAAAGCGCGTTTCGGCAGATATATAAGCGAATGGGAAGCCGAGGAACTGGACGCTATAGCCAGCAAGTTTATCGGTAAGATAGATAAACAGACTAAAGCGGGGCTTATGGCTAATCTAAAAAAAGCGGGCATTGTGATAGATTTTCACATTAGTGCCTTACATCAACCGCTACTTGAAGAAATGGTAGCGAGTAACGTAAATTTGATAAAGAGTATTGCCCCTAAATACTTTGATAAATTAACCAATGTTGTAATTGACAGCGCACTTAAAGGGCGGGATATGGCAAGCATATTTCAGCACATAAAAGACCTTAACAAGGTTACAGAACGGCGGGCAGAACTGATAGCCATAGACCAAACCAACAAGGCAACGCAGGCGTTAAACGTTATGCAGACGAAGGATATCGGTATAAAAAAAGGCATATGGATACATATACCCGGCGAGAAAAGCAGCCGTAAAACACACATTGCAATGAATGGAAAGACATTTGATTTAGACGAGGGGCTTTATGACGAAGATGTAGGCAGAAATGTTTTACCGGGAGAACTGCCATATTGCAGGTGTGATTTTCGACCCGATATCACCGAATTACTCGCTAACGAGCAATAATTAAGTTAACCTGTGATATAATCAAAATAACAAATAAAGACATTTGTATAAAAATAGTTAAAACGAAAGGGCTGACCATATGGAACGGGAAAACAATATTTTAGCGTTTGACGCCGCCATAACAGCGCGCAGAATAGACGAAAACGGATTTATGCACGTTGACGCCTGCCCAATCAGTAAGGCGACTGTAAACCCGTATTTAGGGCGTGAAATTCCGAACTGGCAGGATTTAGGCTTAAACCCCGAACGTGTCTACTATGGACTGCGTGACCCGGAAGAATTAGCGAAAGCTGCCCCAACATTTAACGGCTTGCCGCTAATGCAGGGACACCATGACTATACCGCCGACGCGCCGCCTAAAGAATATCAGGTAGGCAGCACAGGAACAGAGGCACGCTTTGAAGAACCGTATTTATTAAATGCGTTATCTATCACCGATAAAAAGGCGATTAAATCCGTCGAGGACGGAAGCTGTAAGCAGATATCTTGCAGCTACCGTTATACACCCGATATGACCGCAGGGGAATATCAGGGCGCAAAATATGATTTTGTAATGAGAGATATTCGAGGTAATCACGTTGCCCTTGTACCGCAAGGCAGGGCTGGCAGTGATGTAGTTGTATCCGACAGTTTACCTGTTGAGATAGAAAAAACAACGAAGGGAGAAAAAAAGCAAATGAAAAATCTTTCAAAAGATATTTTAAGTTTCAAACGCCGCAAAGCTGACTTACAGCGCGTTATCTTTGCAAAAGACGCTGATTTAGGCATTGAAGCAGCAGAAGTTGTATTAGCTAACTTGCAAAAGGCTGTAAATGTTGTTGAAGCGCAGGTAGAAGGTTACGACCCCCGAGAAATTGGCTTGGATGTGGACGCAGATATTTCTATCGACGACCTTGTAGATAAATTCTTTACAGGGCTGGAAGCTGCACAAAAAGACACTATTAAGGCGAAACTGTTAGAATTAAAAGGCGGTGAAGGTATGGACGAAAAATTGACTTACGCCGAGGGCGTATCCAAAGGCGAGAAATTGGAAAAGAATCCAGCCGAACGCGCAAAACTCGAGAGAGAACATGAGCGTAAAGGCATGGAAGAATATTTAGCAAAAAAAGCTAAAGACGAGGACAAGAAAGAAAAAGCCGAAGATGATGAACTCGAAGAACGCATGAAAGACCCTGCTTTTAAAGCGGGTTTTGAAATGGGTATCAAAGCAGGCGAGCGTTACGAAAAAGACAATCCGAAACGGATTGACCGCGACCACGAGCGCGAGGGCGAGGAAAAATATCTTGCTAAAGACGCACTCCCCGCATTGCTGGCTAATGCTAAAGCAGAAGCGGAAAAAAATGTTATGGAACGCGTGAAAAAACTTAACGCTGCCGCTAACGCTTGCGCTTTCGCACTCGGTAACGTCGACGCTATGGCGTATGACAGTGCAGAAGATATCTACGCAAGAGCCTTGCAAGCTAAAGGCATTGATACTTCTAAATATCCCAAAGAATCTTACAAAGCTATGGTTGACGTGTTGCAAAAACAACGTTTTGACGTAACCCACGCTAACGACGAAGCAATCAAGAAATTCAGCGTATCCAGTGAAAAAACTCCTGAATACATGAAAAATCTGAAAAACATCACTATTCGATAAGAAGGGAGCAAAGAAAAATGGCTAACGAATTTCAAGGACAAGTAAACATCCTGCCTGCTATTGGTGTACCCGGTCAACATATGAGTACCAATCCTTTAGTAAGCACTCAAAAAGGCTATTGCGCAGCCGACACCGTAACTATTGGCGGTTTCGTATGGGCGGCAACCGTAAACAATAACGACGCTTTTGTAAAATCCACAGGCACAGGTGCGCCGCTGGGCTTTGCAGTGCGTGAAATCACTAACCCGCTGGGTTATAACGAATCAGCTTCTAACACTGTTCCTAAAGGCTTTCCCGTATCCGTAGCAGTCAAAGGTGACTTTGCTGTTGTTACCAGGACGGCTGCCACCGTAGGACAAAGCGTTTTCGCAGTGCTTGCAGACGGTACTATCAAAACTGACACAGCAGGCGTCACCGTAGAAGGTGCAGTAAAAACTGATTATAAAGTAGTAAATATTAACGGCGGCGGTGCTGTAGGCGATATTATCGTCATCAGTAACTGGGCTTAATGAAAGGGGATAAAATAATGTTTGAAAATCAATTAGGCTTGCAAGAACAGCTTGATGTTATGAAACAATATGGTATCGTGTTCGATACTGGCGCGCCTATCCGTGGCATTTTGGCAAACGATAGCATTGACCAGTTAGCGAACGACGCTGCTATGGTTACAGCAGCAAACAGCGGTATTCCGGTTGAATTTACATCTTATATTGACCCTATGGTAATTCCTATCCTGACCGCTACCCGTGGCGCAAGGGAGATTTTCGGGGAAGCTAAAAAAGGTGACTGGACAACCTCTTATGCACGTTTCCAAACTTCTGAAATCACAGGCGAGGTTGAAGCTTACACCGACTACGGTCAAGGCGGTGCGTCTGATGTAAACCCGACTTTTCCGGTAAGAACTCAATACATCTATCAAACTAACATCCGTTATGGCGATAGAGAAGTCGACGTCGCAAGCCGCGCACGTTTGCAACTGGCAGCAGATAAACAACGTGCTGCTGCTACTGTAATTGATATTGCAAGCAATAAATTCGCCTTGTATGGCGTGGCAGGCTTGGAGATTTACGGTTTGCTCAACGACCCGAATTTACCTGCTGCTGTTAGTCCGCTGCCAAATGCAGCATCCAAAACTCTGTGGGCTGAAAAATCCACTAAAGAAATTTACGAAGATGTACTGTATCTTTTCGGAAAAATGGCTGACCGCGGCGCAGGACACATTGACGCTAATACCGAACTTGTGCTTGCTACCTCTCCTGCTACACAGGTACAACTTGGCAGAGCAACTGACTTCAATATCTCTGCACGTCAGATGTTGGAAACCTACTTCCCGAAAATCCGTTTCGCTGCATTGCCTGAACTGGCTACCGCAACTGGCGGCACTTCCATTTTGCTTGTCGCTCCGACAATCGAAGGACTGCCGACCGCTCAAATCGGATTTAGCGAAAAATTCCGTGCTATGCGCTTAATTCCGGAAAGCTCCAGTTTTCATCAAAAATTTGTCGGTTCTTCTTACGGCACTATCATTTATAGACCGTTTGCAATCGGCAAAATGACAGGCGTTTAATTTACACTAAATACAAAAAAAGGAGTGCTGCTACATGGCTAGACCAAAAAAAGTAAAACAAGATGAAGTTGTAACAATCGTTGATGATAAGAATACAGAAGCCTTACTGCCGCAGGAAGTCGAGCCGACAGGGGTAGAAGTGATTGAGGAAGAAAAGCCCGTTACTTATGACCCCAACGAAAGCGACGAAGTCAGCGAGGTAGAGGAAAAGGAAGTTGAAAAAGTTAACGCCAAACAACCTGTTCAAGCTTCCCCGACCAAACAAGCTGACACTGTTACGGTATGCTGCAATTCTTATCAAGACGTGATTTTTGCTGTAAGACTGCCAAACGGTAGTCTTGCCGAGGTTAAATTTAACGGCAACAACAAACATCTTGCGGGGCTTGAAATGGGTAAAAACCCAATCGGCGGCGCGTTTGGTATGACTTTCGGCGTTCCCACTGACATGTGGGAATTGATTAAAAAACAGCATAAATCAGACCCTAGAATCATTAACGGTTTGATTTTTGCGTCAACCGGAGATACCCGCTTTACAAAAAGCGCAATCCACGAACGCAAAGAACTGCGTAACGGGAACGAGCCACTTGACCCGAAAAAGGTTATTGCTTCAACAACCCCTTTTAAGTAAGGGGGCTTAAAAATGGCTGATGATAACAATATCGTTATATTCGACCCGGAAGAATTTAAAAAGCTGTATCCGCAGTTAGCGGGTGTAGATGATGTTATTCTTGAAAATAATTTCAAAATAGCAACACTGGCTTTAAATAATACCGTCAATTCAGCCGTGAAAGACCTTGACGAACGTAAAACGCTGCTTTACCTGCTCACTTGCCATATAAGCGAGCTACAGCAGCGCGGAGCGTTTGTTGTAGGCGTTTTGAGCGGCGCGACACAGGGAAAGGTATCAACAAGCTATACCCTACCAATGTCGCTTAACTGGTATAACCAGACACAATGCGGTATGCTTTTTTGGACACTCACGGCAAAGTACAGAGCAGGCGGGCGTTATTATGCGTTTAAAAGTCAAGCTTGTTACAGGTAACGGAACAGGGACATCCGGCAACTGGAAAAAGAAGTTGCGAAATCTTGTAAGGCAAACGCCGGAAGCACAGGCAGGCTTTACAGCAGCCGCAACCTATCCAAGCGGGATAAATGTTGCCTATGTCGCTTATATCCAAAATAAGGGCATTGGTGGCGTTCCTGAACGTCCCTTTATGCAAAGGACTGTGGACGAGCAACAAAACAAATGGAGCAAGCAACTTACTGCCCTGTTAAAAGGTAAGTCAGCGCAGAATGGCGCGCTTTTAAATGCTTACACTGCTGTATCAAAAGAAATGAAAGCGGATATACAGGATACTATTAAAAAATGGGAGTGGAACGACCCGCGCCCGAATAGCCCTGCCACAATCAGAATGAAACAGCGAAAAGCACAAAGCGGCAAAAACGCCGTAGCAACCGACCCTTACAGGGCTTTGATTGATACGTCTACTATGATAAACGCGGTAACAAATAACGTAAAAGTTAAATAAAGAGGGTGTAACAGATGAACGGAATTAATTTGCACATGGTAGTTAGAAGTGCTATAACTACCATAAATCCTGACGAACAAGTTATCTTGTATCAGTCAGCAGGGCAAAAAAATATCAGCGGCATTGTTACACCGCTTTTTTTTAGCCCTGCAACTGTAAACGTGCAGTTTCAACCAAACGAAGCTAATCGTTTGCAACATCTCGAAAACATCAACAGCACCGCGCATACAGAACAGATATTTCTTGCCAGCGATAACAATAGACCTATTGAAGGTATTGCACGCGTTCCAATCTTACGCACAGGCGATTATATCGAGCGCAAGCCCGGTGAATTTTGGAAAATCACAGCAATGTTTGAGGACTGGTCTAATGTTGGCTGGGCTAACTGTGAAGTAACTTTGCAAGTGCCGCCGTATCCCGACTTTACCAATCAGCCTGACGACGAAGGAAACAACCTTACAAGCGTCGGAAGAAAGGCGGTGAAGTAATTGGAGCATGGAGAAATTAACGTAGCTGTAGAAGCCTATTTGCGGGCTTATATGCAACCGCCGTTAACTGCTGAACAAATTTATTTAGGGCAGCAGAACAACTCGGCACTGCCAAAGACACGGGAACACGTAGTGTTTTTTCTTGCCAGTACCCGCCGAATCGGTACGAACGTCGGGGAACAGATTGTAACGGAAGCAGGAACGACGGAAACACGTTCTTACCGTGAATATGTCGTTAACGTCGATTTTTGCGACGCCGATTATCAACGAGCATTGCAGCGGGCTGAATATTTTGAAACTCTTGGTCGTTCTGATATTGCGGTTGACTTTTTCAAAAAGAAATACAATATAGCTTTATTGTACTGCGAAAATATGCAGTTTTTACCATACACTGACGACACAAATCAATATATCAACAGATACCGCTTGCCGCTTCATTTAGCGTTTTGGACGGTATACGAATACCAGACAGAATACTTTGATAAAATCGCGATAACGCGGCTGGAAAATGTTGATGTACATCATAAACCAGAAAAAGGGGGTTTATAAAAAAATGGCAATACCTATTTCAAAAATCGTTGAAATTAACCCGCGCGTTATTAAAGCGGGTAGCCAAGAGCTTGAAATTGCTGGCTTGTATTTAAGCGAAAACGAATTAACACCATTCCCGACGCTTAAAGCATATGCAAGCAAAGACGCTGTAGGCGAATACTACGGGCTGGACAGCGTAGAATATCTTGCGGCTAGTCATTACTTCCAATCTTACGATAACAGTTTTAAAAAGCCTAATATTCTTTATTTTGCAAAACGGGTATCTAAGGCAATCGCAGGAAAGCTGTTCGGCGCAGAAGCGTTATCACTGACCAGCCTTAAAAAAATCACTGCTGGCGGCTTTACTATCTCCGTAGACGGCAGCCCTATCACTGTTACCGGATTAGATTTTAGCGCAGCTACAACGCCTAGCGACGTAGCCGCAGCAATCGCCGCTAAGGTTACCGGAACGACCGTTGTTTACAATAGCAACAGTGAAAGCTTTACCATTACCAGCAAAACAACAGGCGCAGATAGCGCGGTATCAGTAGCCACAGACGGCTTGACCGTTGATGCACTCGGCACGGATACCGCAAGCGCATTAGGCTTAACTGCTGCAACTGGCGCGCTGGTATCCGACGGCAGCGACGCTTTGACGCCTGCCGCTAATATGCAATCTGTTGTAAATCAATCGACTAACTGGGTAAGCTTTACCACACTGAAAGAAGCTACAGATGTAGAAATTCAGCAGTTTGCAGAATGGAACAACAGTAACCCGATTGAATTCTTGTACGTTCCGTGGCAATCTTCTAATGCCCTGAAAACCAGCGGCGAGGGAACACTTGTAACCACGCTGAAAGAAGCGGACTACGAAGGACTTTGCATGAACTATGCGCCTGACGTATACACTTCTACGCTTGTCATGGCTACAGCAGCTTCTATTGACTGGAACAGAGCGAACAGTGTTGTAAGTTATGCGTTCCGTAAGCAAACAGGACTTGCGGCGTCTGTAACGGACGACGACAGCGCAACAGCATTGCTGGCTAACAACGTTAACTTCTATGGACGCTACGCCGCCCGCAGCACTGATTTTTCGTTCTATTATGACGCAAAAATGTTTAGCGGCAACTACGGATTTGTTGATACGTATATCAACATGATATGGCTTAAAAATGTTATGCAAATCTCACTTGCAAACGGCTTGACGTCAATCGGTAGGACACCTTATAACGAGATTGGGTACACGCAAATTCGTGCATGGCTGAACGACCCAATTACTAGGGCGTTGAATAACGGCGTTATTGATACAGGCGTCGAATTAAGTGAAAGCCAAAAAGCACAGCTTTATGCGGAAGCAGGGGAAGATATCTCTACAGAACTTTACACTAATGGCTATTATATTCAGGTATTAGACCCGGGCGCAGCCGCAAGGGTTAACCGTGATAGCCCGATTATAAATGTATGGTATACATATGGCGGCAGCGTTAACAGATTAGTCGTTCCGCTGACCGTAGTGTTATAAAAAGGGGGTGTGCTATAAATGGATATTACATCAGCAAATGCAAAATGTTTCTTAACGATTGAAGAACTGTTCCCGGCAGGTGTGCTGTTGCAAAACTACGCTACCGACCAAGCTGTAGACCAAGACGAGCGACAAATCAGTATCGTTCGTATGGGCGTTGACGGACATATGGCGGCAGGCTGGACACCGCAACCGCATATTATACACTTTACCTTTGAAGCAAATAGCCCGTCTTTAACTTATATTAGGGCGTTGGCGAAATACATGGAAACGCAGAAAAAAATTGTTCGGCTAGGTTTAGCAATAAACATTCCGAGCATTTCAACTTCGTTCATGTTCTCGAATGGCGTATTAACTAACGCTAAAGACTTCCCAGCACTTAAACAGGTGCTTGACCCCGTTACAGCAGCGTTTGCTTTTGAAACGAGAAGCTAATATAATATAGTTAACTAATAGGCGATATTCATAGTATCGCCTATTCTTATAAAAGGAGTGAGCAAAAAATGGCTAGAAAAGAAATCATATTTACGCTACAAGATGCAGAAAGAACGCTAAAATTTAAGGCGCGACAAATGCCAGCCACAAAACTAGAGATGTTTATTATTAAACTTGCAGCCGTGGCACTTCATGGCGGTATTGCAAACTCGTTCAATGGACTGCCAGAAGGGAAAGGCATTTCCGATATTAACTGGCGTGATGTTAACATTGATGAAGTTTTTAAATCTTTAGGAAATGTTAACGTGGAAGAAGTCGCCGAGCTAGGCAACGAGCTGCTTAAATGCTGTTCGCTAATCACTTCCGACGGTGTAGAGCAAGAATTAATGCCGGAAACAATAGACGCAGTTATTGAGGAAGTAGGTAGCCTATGGACGTTGAAAAAGAAAGCCTTTGAGGTGAATTTTTCTAGTTTTCTAAAAGGCGGCAAGTCAAACGAAACGCCCGACTTGTCGCCGAGCAGCAGCGGTATTCATTTCTCGAAAAAACAGTAAATGTCACGCCCTCTGTTGCTAACGTAGTCGCCGCAAGACTTGCCACACTGCATGAACTTCAAACAATTTACAGCTATGATGATTTATTAGATATGTGCGAGATTTTGGCTAATAAAAATACTAATGACTTTTTACTAGCCGACTATATGCGAAAAAACACGAAAGGGGGTTAAAAAATGGCTACAGTTATTGATAGTTTTATGATAACTCTAGGGCTAGACCCCACAGACTTTAACAAAGGAATAGACGAAGCCGACAAAAAAACAGAAAGCTTTGCTTCAAAGCTAACGAAAAAAGGAACAGCAGCAGCCGCCGCTTTCCTTTCGTTTGGTACAATTATAGCGCAAGTAAAAAGTTTAGCCGCAGGAGCTGACGCCGTCGGTAAAGTTGCAGACCGTATAGGCGCAAGTGCGCCGGATTTATACGCATGGGGCAACGCGGCAGAACTATCAGGCGGCAGCGTCAGGGGATTGTTTAACAGCGTCGAAGGACTTAATAAACAGTTAGCCCGTATCGCTGTTACAGGTAAAAGCCGTATCCTGCCATTCTTCGAGCAACTGGGCGTTGCAGTAGTAGACGACAGCGGAAAAGTCCGCAATGTATTTGACGTTTTGCGAGATTTAGCCGGAGCTGTTGAAGGTATGAGCAAGCTGGAAAGTCAAGGTATCCTTTCATCTTTACAGCTTGACGAGGGTACGATAGGACTTCTGCAAGGCGGACGGCAAGCGTTAGATGATCTGATAAAACGTCAAAAGGATTTAGGTTATTTCACCAAAGAAGATACTGTTATAGCCGCCAAATTTAATGACAGCATTACAGAATTAAGCCGTTCTTTTAGATTCGTATTTTTGCCGATTCTGCGGTTTGCTGCTCCTACACTGACCCAATTCGCCCTAGCGTTAACGGATGTATTCGCCTATATGCAGAAGCATGGCGATATATTAACAATGGCGTTATACGCTATTGTAGCCGTTGTTACGGGCTTATTACTGCCTGCCCTATGGAGTTTATTCACCGCCATACTAGCTAATCCTATAACGTGGGTTATAATGCTTATAGCAGCGTTTCTATTAGTCCTAGAAGATTTATGGGTATACGCCAACGGCGGCAAGAGTGCCTTTGAGGATTTATGGAAAATGTTAGGAACAGGTGATGAAGTCCTTGCGGCACTACAAACGGCGTGGGATTACTTGAAACAGGCAGCCCAAATAGCATGGGAGATATTGAAACAAATCCTATTATTCTGCCTAATGGGCTTTTATAAAATCGTAACAGCAATGGCGTTACTTGTTACAGCAGGCGGCGCAGCGTTCAAAGCCATTGCAGGGTTTATTAACGACTACCTGATATCCCCGCTTAAATCAGCGTGGGAATGGATAGGGAAGATTTTAGACAAAATTCCTTCATTGAGCAGCATAAAAGCTACCATTTCTGAACGGTGGGAACAAGCTAATACTCCGATACCGTCGTTGCAGGCTATTGCAGCAGGCGGCGGGGGTAGCAATACCAATCAAGAAATCAATGTAGGCAAAATTGATATCCATACCGCAGCAACGGACGCAAGCGGCATAGCTGCCGACATGGGTGGAGCAATCAGCGAGAAATCAGGGCTATTCTTTACGAATGCAAGCGGCATTAAATAAGGGGGCGTAAACATGGCTAAATTATGGAATTGGAGCGGTAAAGAATGGCAGAATTGGTTACTTGCCAACAGCGCAGGTACAGCACTAGCCACATTTACGACCTATCTAGGCAGCACTGTAAAAGCGGAAGCTAATATTACATACGATTACCTAGAACAAGGTAGCTTTGCTGCCTACAATAAAACTACTGCCCCTATGGATATCACAGTAACGCTTGCTAAAGACGGAACGCCGGGAGAAATTCAACAGGCTGTTGCAGTGCTAGAACGTCTGCGGACAACAACGGAATTAATATCATTTGTAACCCCGCTTAAAGAACACCAAAACATGACGCTAGATAAATATGATTATGCTTTTAACGAGGGGCAGGCATTAACGACCCTTGTAGTAAACATTCATCTTGTCGAGATTCGGCAGCAGAAAAGCCAGTATACAAATGTTGATGTGCAGCCGATAACATCCGACGACGCTGCCAGCGCGTCAGACGCTTCAACCGTAGACAGGGGCAACACTAATCCTAGCAACGGGGACGATTCCGAAAACAGTAGTGTAGCATACGATATAAAAAAGGTTTTGGGATTGTAGGGGGACATTATGACTTATAAAACGATACCATTAAACGCTATACCTAATCAGCAATTCACGGTAACGCTTGACGGTCAAATCTGCCAAATTCGCTTATACTGGCGTTATGACAAACTATATTGTGATTTAAGCGTACAGGATGAAGTGATATGTACAGGCGCGCTGTGTGTAACTAATGAGTTGATCTTACAGCAGCCTAAATTGAATTTCAGCGGAAATCTGCTATTTGTGGACAAAGAAGGACACGGAGCGCAGCCGGACTATAAAGAGCTAGGAACACGTTTTGTCTTGTGCTTCGTGCCGGAAAGCGAGATGTAGCATGAGTTTTTCTATAAAAGCCCTTAGAGCGACTATAACGCTTCGTAGCGGGACTTTTCCGAATACGAATAGCAATACTATTATTATTGAAAACCACCGCATTAAAGCGACGATATCGAAGCCGGGCGGCGAGGACAAGAACACTTTAACCGCCAGTATATACGGTTTACCTTTAAGTGTCATGGAAACGGCAAGCACGTTAGCATTTTATCCACAGCAGTCAGAAAAGAACTTTATTCGCCTTGAAGTTGGCGACGATACGGGTATAGTTGGGACAGTCTTTGAAGGTGAGTTTACACTGGCAGCCGCTAACTTTAGCGGTGCGCCGGAGATATCTTTTGATATCAAAGCAGCGGCGGGTATTTATCCTGCGCTGTTGGCAACGCCGCCAATCGCTGTACAAGGCACTACCGACGCTGCGAAACTGTTCGAGCAATTCGCGACAGAAGCGGGATACACCTTTATCAACGAGGGCGTTTCAGCAAGCGTCAGAAACACAACCTTTACAGGCAGTCCAATCGAAAAAATGCACAAGCTAGCAAAGCAACTAGGCATTGATTTATATATTGACGACAGTAAAGTCGTGATAACTCCGAAAAACGGAGCGCGCAGCGGTAATGCTGTGTTGATAAAGGTAGGAACTGGTTTAATCGGCTACCCGTCTTTCACGCAGGACGGCATAGAGTTTAAATGCGAATTTGACCCTACTATCACACTGGGCGGGTTAGTAAAGCTGGAAAGCGTTGTTCCGCGAGCTACAGGCGTATGGAAAGTAACGAGCTTGACGCATAACCTAGAATGTTTTAATTCGCAAGCTGCGGGAGCGTGGGACAGCGTAGTCAAAGCCGTTTACGTACAGGAGAGCTGATATGGATACTTTGAAAAAATCTCAAATAGTGGCGCCAACTGTTGAAAGCACTCGTTCGCCTTTCACTGGTAACAGTCAAGGCAACGAAGTGGCGTATTTTATCGAAAACTTTTTGAATGGCAGGGTAAATACGGCGTTGCCGTGCAAAGTCCAAGCTGTTTACAGCGACGGAATAAGCCCCACAGGGCGAGTTGATGTACTGCCCTTAATAGTTGCCCTAGACGCCAAAAACAACGCCATAAATCCAGCCCCGCTTTATAATTTACCCTATTGCAGAATACAGGGCGGCGCAGCGGCATTAATTTGCGACCCTGTACCGGGTGATATTGGACTTGCGGTATTCTGTCAGCGGGACGTATCCAACGTTGTTAACGGAACACCTGAACCAGTCCAGCCCGGCAGCTTTAGGAACTTTGATATTTCAGACGGCTTTTTTATCGGCGGATTTTTAAACCAGCAGCCGACCTGCTACATTCAGATTCTACCTGACGGCAATGTTATCGTCACAGCCCCGCAGCACGTCACAGTTAACACCAGTCAGACGACCATTAACAGTAACACTACCATAAATGGCAATCTGACCGTTACAGGTAACACAACCGTGCAGCAGCGGCTTGATGTTATCGACAATGCGACAATCAAAGGTATTAGCTTTGCCGACCACGTTCACGGAAATGTTGAAAGCGGCAATAGTAATACTGGCACACCTAAATAAAGCAAAACATCAAAAATGGGTAAATTTGATATCTCAAAAAAGAGATAGCAAAAAACGCTGTTTTGACATTTAAACTATATAAATAATTTAGCGATAAAATACCGTATTTTACCGCATTTATACCAGCAAATTTAGCATACAAACTAAGAGAGGTTTTGAAATGGGAAACGGGAAAATTAAGTGCAATCTATGCAATGAAGAATATTCAGCGGACGCCTGCAAAAGCTTTACTTACGGGCGGCTTGATGTAAATATTTGCCCGACATGTTTGGTTTGGTCATCACACGAATGGGCAGTTATGGCGAGAAAAACGCTGCGACAAAAGAAAGGCAGGCGTTGACGTGGAAGCGATATTTATGGGTGCGATAACGTGGGCTATCATTGGTATTTGCTATATGATTTATTCTGAATTTTAAGGAAGTGATAAAATGTTTAATAGAAGATTACTTCAAGCCACATCAGGGGGGGATATTCCTATTCCCGTTGATGTTCCTAGCGCCTGTTTTGTTCCGTCACGAAATCAATATAACGCTCAAAATCGAGTGGAATATATGCCGACATTTACCATTCCCGAAAATGTGACGCGATTAGGGTTATACTGGTATCCGCGTAGTACAATGAATCCCACATATAGCCGACTATTTCGGCAAGTTGTTGCCGTGGCAGCAGGACAGCAATATAGAGTTGATTACTTTAATTGGGCTGACCTTGCTAGTAACGCACGCGGGACATTACGGCTAACCAATGTAAATAACGGAAATTATTTAGATACAGCGAACGGATTAGTTTATTTTAATGATGATATTCTTCGAGCTGCCGTTAGTTCTGGTTTATTTATGTTTCCCTGCAACGTATTGTATTGCGGATATAATAGAGAGATTGAAAAGTTGCCTATAACAGCAAGTATAGCATGATAGGAGGATAACTATGTTCAACAGGCGTTTATTAATAGATTCGGGGGGGGAGGAGCAGCAAACTTATTCTGTGCTTGAAATCCATGTAGACACGCCCGACGGCAATCACGTTCGGTCAGCAAGAGTGGAGCTGACTTACAACGGTGAAAGCAATTTAGCTAATACTGATAATAAAGGAATAGCCGTTTTCTATGGAGTGCCGACAGGAACAGAAATATCTTATACGATAACGGCGGCAGGATATAATGCGGCTACAGGGAAATGGATTATTCCCACAGACGTCGAATATGAAACAGAGTATGTTGTTTTATCCCCCCTCGTTAACTATGATTTTAAATTAACTATAGGGCAAAACTACGACGTCGAAATGGGTTTTTATCAATCGGGATTTTTTAAAAATGATTTTGGCAGGATAAGCCCGGCTCAATTTATGCAGCACACAATAGAAAAAGTTGGAATAGACGCGATAATGGATACAACGACAGGTATGTATACGGCAAACACGTTAACAGTAGCGTTAACAGGAGATACCCGGAGTTCTATAAGTCAAATAACAATCTATGTGGCTGATTCTATGTATACGCTTAATACCGTTATTTATAATGGTGGTGTTACCTATTATTCCCTCGAAATGCTTGAGGATACTACGGTAATAGATTACTTTGACAGAAGGAACGGGCAAACAGTAGATATTCAATTAATAGACCAATAAAAAAGGTGGTACGAATATGTTTAATAGACGTTTACTAGTATATCCGGGGGGGACATCTGAACCCCCGCTGCCAACAAAGGAAACTGTATTGTGGAAGGGTAGTACTGTAAATCCTTTTACTATCACTATCCCAGCAGGTGTGAAAGTTTTAAAAATCACAACAGAAAATACCTATGTAAATGAGTTTGTTGACCCTAATCTGCCTAGATATATTGGTGTAACAGGCGGTAAAACTTATAATATGCGTTGGGCTACTGTAGAAGAAGGAAGTATACCCGAACCTGAATATTGGACGGTACAAGTATACAGGTATAATAGTTCTTCTGATTTTAAGCAATGGGTAAGTTCATATGCAGGAGATGCAATAGAAGGTGCAATTACTACGAGTATTCAGATTATAATGTCCTACTCTGCAAGCATAAACGGCGTAACTCCAAACGTTTTAGATTATTAAGAAAAAAACAAAGTGAAGTGAATTGACATGAATAAAGCAGAAAAGGCGAAAGCCTACCGTGAGGAATTGAAAGCGGAAGGATACTGCCCAAGATGTTATAAGCGTAAAGCTGTAGCAGGCAAGCTGCATTGTAAAGAGTGCGAAAAGTATTATTATGCCTACTATCACGCACACAAGGCGCAGCGGCTTGAATATGCAAAGCAGCGGCGGGAAAAACTCAAAGCTGCCGGGCTATGCACTCAATGCGGGAAAAGGCAGCAGGAAAAAGGGCTTCTGTGCATAGAATGTTATAAAAAACTACCCCATTAATACCAATAAGCAGGGCTTTTGCCCTGCTTTTTTATTTTGTAATTTTTTAAAAAAACTTGACAACAAGACAAAGGGGGGCTATAATATAGACAAGAGATAAGAAAAAATCAAAAAAATAAATAGGAGTTGAAACATATGAATAGACCCTTAATGAAAGAGGTGATAAAGTGAAGTTTGAAAAACCAACACTGAAAGAATGGAACGCTGCCGAGAAATTAGCTGACCCGGTAGCGTTTAAAACATGGGTCAGAAGGCTGGTACGCAGGGACAAGAGGTATTTAAAAGAAGTTGCAGCAGAAATGAATATCAATGAAACAGGCTTACACGACCGTTTCAAAAGAGGTTTTGTCAACATTAACGATTTAATAAAGCTGCTGGATAGCCTAGATATGGATTTAATCATCAGAGATAGAAGGTATAACAGATGAAAAACTTAAAAGCGTACAAAGTTATGTGACATATCAAAGGAGTTGAAGTTGTGAGTTTTTATATCTCTTCCCGCCAGAAGACTCCCACCTCTTAGGTGGGGGATGAATGGCGGTGCTTGAGTGGGGTCAATGCTCGTAAAAAGCATAAAGACTCTATAACTCATCTTGAAAATCATCACTGCTTGCCATATAATAATCATATAATAAAAAGGAGGTGAAAAATGTGTATCTTACTCAATCAAATGTCATCAGAAGTCTTTCCAAAGAAGAATATGCAATGCTGCGGGAGATGTGCCAATACAGCAACAACCTCTACAACGTAGCTCTCTACAACATCAGGCAATATTATTTCCAAGAGAAGAAGTTCTTGAAATACGAAGAAAACTACCATGTCTGCAAAGAAAACGAAAACTACGGTCTGTTGCAGGCTGGCGTATCTCAGCAGATTTTGAAGGTTGCTGACCGCAGTTTCAAGTCATTCTTTAACCTCATAAAGAAGGCAAAATCCGGAGAATATCGATTTAAGGATATCAAAATGCCTCACTATCGAGAAAAAGGCGGCATGTTCAACCTGATTCTTTCCACGAACGCCATAAACGTAAAAGATGGATTCTTGACGATTCCCATGAGTCGAGGATTTTCTAAACGGCATGGCCATAAGCAAATCAAAATACCTTTCCCTACAAGACTGAAAGAAAAAAACATCAAGGAAGTCCGTATCTGTCCCGTATATAATGGCAGATACTTCAAAATCCAGTATTGCTATCTTCAGGAGAAAGAGCCTCAAGACGTTTCACCAGACAATGTTCTTGCTATCGACATCGGTCTTGAAAATCTGGCAACTTGTGTGACCAACACCGGGACGGCGTTCATCATGGACGGGCGTAAACTTAAATCAATCAACCAGTATTGGAACAAGCAGAAAGCCTACTATCAGGGGATTGCCGACAAACAAAGACAGAAAAAAACGCACATGCTCTATGCCTTAGCAAGAAAACGTAACAATCGTACACAGGACTACCTTCGCAAGGCTGCCCGCTATATCATCAACTACTGTATTGAACACCGTATCGGAACCGTCGTTTGTGGTTATAACGGTGACTTTAAACGTAGTATCGACCTGGGTAGGATAACCAACCAGCAGTTTACGCAAATCAGTTTTGGTAATCTGCGTGAAACACTGGAAGGACTTTGCGAGCGTTACGGTATGCGATATATCGAACAGGAAGAATCTTACACTTCTCAAGCAAGTTGCTTGGATTGGGACGATATTCCTGTCTATAATCCTGAACAGCCGTATACTGGCACGTTCAGTGGGAAGCGTATCCACCGTGGCTTGTACCAGTTCGCCGATGGAAGGGTGGCTAACGCAGATGTGAATGGAGCATACAACATACTCCGTAAAAGTAAGCAGAACTTCGATTTCGAGGGACTGTGTAAGGGGCTTTTGGACAGCCCTTTGAGAATAAGGATATCCTGACAACTAACTCCTTTGGGATAGGCCGTCAGGCGTTAGCCCTTATATCAAACTTCTCAAGAATCTCTCGCTTCTATAAGCGGGAGAGGTTCAATAGATTAACAAATGGTGAAAAAATCATCATAGATAATCCAAGTAAATTTTTGCAAAACAAAATAAATGAAATATTGAAAGGTGAGAACATGGAACATTCTAGTCAGTTTGAAGCCCCGGTAAAATTCGGAATTTTAGAAGAAGAAAAAGTTTCCCGCAATTTTTATCCTGTAAAAAACGCCCCTGCCGATACAGTGCTGCCGAAAAGGAAAACAGCAAAAAGCGCAGGTTATGATTTCGTTCTGCCCTGTGATGTGCGCTTAAATCCCCGCAGCATATCGGCTATTATTCCCACCAACGTTAAAGCGTTTATACCTGATGATGAAGTATTAATGCTATATATTCGCAGCTCAATAGGCATTAAACAGCATGTAACACTAGCGAATGGGACAGGAATTATTGACGCCGATTATTTTTCCAATCCCGACAACGACGGCAATATAGGCATTTGCCTGCAAAATAACAGTGATGAAATCGTGAGCTTTAAAAAAGGCGAACGAATTATGCAAGGCATTTTTGTAAAATATGCCGTATGCGACAGTGACGATACAAACGAAGTACGCAAGGGCGGTTTTGGGTCAACGGGAAAAGAATGACGCCCATATTCGCCCTGTAATCGCTTCAAAATACTTTTAGGACAATTACTATATACAAGCAAAAATAAAACGCTGTAACCTAAACAGCGTTCAAGAGAGGGGGTATATCATGGATAAGTTTTTTACTGTTCTAAAAGAAAACGGCTTAATTATGAATTTCGTCTTTTTCTGCGTTTGCTTTTTAATTATCGGCGCAGGATTGGGGCGAATGATGAAGTAAAAAAACACCCTGCTTTTTAGCAGGGTGTTTTTTTGTTTAAAAAGGATTGCGAGAAGGGGCAGCTTCTGCATATTTAATTATAGCAACAAGGCGCAAAAGAAGCAACCTTTTATGATTGCTTCTTTTATTTTAATTCAACCGGAGAGCTGACGCCACATAAATATTATAGCATAAAAACAGAAAAAGCAAAGCGTTAACTTTGCTTTTGTCTGCTGCTTTTTAACTTGTTTTGCGTCACATGATAAAAAGGCGGTTTAATTTTGTACCATATTTATTATAACGCACATGTGGTATAATGTAAACAAAAATAAAAAGCCCCGCAGGGCTTTTTACTATACCAGCCTATCGTTGGGGAGATAAACTGATATGTACCGTATTTATTTTATCATATAAAACAGAAAAACGCAAATGTGCGTTGCATTTGCGCTTCTGTGACCCTTTTTAGTTACCAACAATCAACGCTGACTGTGAATGTCTAAATTATATCAACAGGGCGCAAAAAAGCAACCGTTTCCGATTGCCAATTTTGCAGAGGTTTGTTGAATGAAAAAATATAAGGGCTTACGACTATGCTACGCTAAAATTATAACATAGTTAAATAAAAAATAAAAGGGGGCTTATTTATGGCGCAATTAAGCATTTATAACGGCAGTGTTACATCCGGCGGAACAGACGGAACACTAATCACTACAAGCGATATCTTGAAGTACACAAATAAAAAAGGGGAGCTTGGACACATTGTAGCCTATGCGCTGCGGGCGGCGTTAACGACTAATGTTTATAACGTTTCGCTTTCTGTTATCGGCAGCAACCCTGAATGGTTACAGTTATCTAAAGACGGGAACACGTGGGGTCAAAAGTTAGAATTCGCGAATATCGGCGATACAAACACATTGTTTTATGTGCGGTCGAATATTCCGGAAGGGGCAGAGTTCGGACAAACCGTATTAAACAGATTTTTGCTGAAATATATTGAAACAGTATTAACAGAGGGGTAGATTTTAATGATTATAATAAAGTGCGAGGATGAACTGTTGATGTTAAGCGGAAACGCTTATATTAAGGCTATAAAAATAGATATTCCTGACAACGATAAAGAATTAACAGGCAAGCTAGATATATACTGCCAAGAATTCAGAAAAACGGCATTAAGTATAACTTATGACAAAAAAGTCGTAGAAAAGCTGTTAAATGAATGTATGACAGCGATAGAAGCAGAAATGTCTTGCGCGCCTGACTGCAACACCAACATATTTATTGATTTAAAAAACATTATTGATTGTGCGATAAAAAAGGTAGAAAGAGGGCTAGAAAATGATTAGATTCTATATAGACGGGACAACAGGGCAAAAAGACGGTACAGAAGTTACATCAATAAATCCTATCACAGCTACAGGGCTTTTCCCGTCGGGTAGCACGGCAGCAAGCAAAAGCGTTAAGGTATATATCAGAGCAGACGCGGGAGAAAGTTATAGACAGGTTTTAGTTGGAGCTAATGCCGATAAATTTACTAAATGCCGTATAACTTCATTCAACAACTCAACTACGCAAACGATAGGTTTAACAGGGGGGTATTTTGAAACCGTATTAAAAACAGTTTCGGATGTCAATCAAGAATTAACCTTTACTTTTTACGCAACAGCAAGTGACGGGGCTACGGTAGATACTTCAATAAAAATTTATGCCTATGTTATAGATTTAATTCATAGTATAGAATAGAAAGGAAGTGTAAAAAATGGCAAATCATTTACACTGGTACACTGGTGGCACTATAGGAGCAGCGGACGGTGAAGAAGTCGACATAAGCAGTCCTTTTAGTTTAGGCACTGTAAATACATTTACAGATATCATCTCGTACCCAACCTCAACAGTAGGTGTTGCGAATTTTTGCCCTTTAATCGGATTCCCGTTATATTTAAGAACAGAGGCAGGCTTTGAAATATCTAGCGGAACATTAACAGCGGGGTATCAGTCCCGTACGATTATTATATCCGCGATAGGAACACAGCAAAGCCAAGTTAGACCAGTATTGTTTCAAGATAAAACAGCACTCTTGCAGGCTTTAGACGGAAGTAATATATACGCTGCGATATCGCCAAACAATCCTCTTGCTATAAATTCTACAAATAAAATAACCTCTGTAAATAGCTGTTTGTTTTTTATTGTAGCAATAAAGCCCGGCGCACAAGTAGGCAATTTATACCCGCAGAATTTATTAAATTTTAGCTTTACTGAAACGGAGTTGACAAGCTAATGTTTAGCCGCAGATTATTGATTGCAAATTCGGGGGGGACATACCCGCTGTAGTAACTATAAATTTTTATCTGAAATGCCCTGATTATCAGCCGGGAATTATAGACCTACCTGTAACTTTTAAGATATCAGATTTTAAAACAGAAGAATTAACTTACTATGCAAAAGTAAATTCTACCGTTGGCGTTCCTGTGAATTTGTATGCGGAAACGGTATATGAAATAACAGTGCAATATGATAGGTTTTTGCCAATATTAGAAGATACTGTTTTTCATGCGAATGCAGATTACTTAATATTACTTGATTCAATTTAAATATCAAAAGTTAAGGTGTGATAAAATGGATATAGATAGAATTTGCTGCCGCTGCAATAAGCCTTTGCTTACTGGTTACTACTACTTTAATAACAAATTCGGTATATGTATAGATTGCATTACTAAATTATCCGTTTTAGAAATCCGAAACGAAAACCAGTTACATATCAAAGAGGTTGAAGCTGCGCTAAAAAAGGGGAATTGCTAAAATGATACATCAATGTACTTCGTGCGGTAAGATAAAGCCTATTGAGTGGGCTTTTGAAATGCCCGCATATCATAAGACTTATTATATATGTAAAGAATGCTTGCCTAAAATATACGAAAGAATGAATAAGAAGTCACAAAAAAACTCTAAAACACAAGAAACCAGTTATTTTAGAAAAAGTTAGGGGGTGTAAACATGGCAGAAGTTGTTGAATTAAAAGCGTTTGTTACGTCCAGCCCAAACGAAGCGGATTTTTCGTCAGCAGCGCAAAACAGAGCAGACGAAGCATATCCGACTATAAAAGGTTATGTTACGTCTAAATCTGATGAAAGCAGCTATATCAAAGGTGAAACAATGCGCGTTGTGGGAGTTAACTTACAACCTATAACGCAGATATACACGTTTGAACCACTTACAGGCTCAATAGATATTGATAATACGTATCAGATTGAAGTTAAAGCTAAAGATAAACCGAAACCGCCAAAGCCGCCCAATATCCAAGAACCTATTTACGTCACAGGTAAATATGGAATTGAAATGAACCCGTATTTTACGCCCGGCGATATAGGGCGTACGCTATACCTTAATGACAAGTGGGATATATTTAGTGACGCAAGCGGACAGATAGCGTTAGTATCCGGCGCATATGCTATAGCACAGAATGCGGCGAACGCAGTCAGGCTGTTCAAAAACGACGCTTATTTAGCACAAACGCGCGGGATTCCACATTTTGAAATCGAGCTGGGCAAAGCCCCGGCGATTGCCGCCCCTATCCTGCGAACTCGCATACGTGAAACCGTTCTGAACGTGAACGGAGTAACAGGAGCAGAAGTTGACTTAACATTTGATGAAAGCGGGCGTGTCATGGGCGGTGAAGTGCAAGCGACAGTATTGGAAAGCGAAAACGTTCAAATTGATTTTTAAGGAGCGAAAACATGACTTACATTTTTTATCTAATATTAGATATCATGTTTACATTGATATGCTATGTAACTAATCCAGTTGTAATATTATTCTCAAACGAACACGGAGAACTTCCATATCCTCTGCGCTGGTGGCAGACTTACGATAATTGTATCGACATACCGCATACAATTAACAGCGGCGTTCCAAAGCTGTTTAGATATGACTTTGACAAGCATTATAAATACACCCCTGAATTCAAAAATAAATACGCCATGAAGCCGGGATACGTAGAGATATTAGACCCGAATTTTACTATATGGGAAAAAATTCAGCGTTATTTTTGCCGTAACGTTTGGCTTTATAGAAACACTGCTTATGGCTTTTCTTATGAAGTTTGCGGACGTTACGTATTCGCCGATAAGGTAAAAACATACGTTGACTATAACTATGCTGAAAACGACAAATGCTATATCGCTGTCGTTAACGATAATCGAATATTTTTAAATAAAACATGGAGCATATTTTACACAAAAAAATATTGCAAATGGTTTTATCTGCGAATTTATTTAGGCTGGAAATTCAAGGGGACTGCGGGGCAATCTATGATCGCTTTTCATATCAATCCATTTAGATTAAACGATTAAGGGGGATTAACAATGATAACATTCAACCCGGATACGGGGCTTATATCGAGCGGAACGGCAGCGATACGGGCTAACCTTGTAACTCAATGGCAAAAAGCATTCGCGACAGACCCCGATAAGCCATTGCTTGACACAGCCCCCGAAACACCTGCGGGGCAGCTCATTGACGGACAGGCGGTATTAATTAACAGGAAAGATAGTGAGATTCTTTATCTTGCGAATATGTTCAATCCAAAAACCGCGCTTGGAATATGGCAGGACGCACTAGCAGGCATTTACTTCATTGAACGCCATATAGCCATAGCAACCCTTGTTACGGGCAACGTCAAAGGCGCATACGGTACAGTTATACCCTATGGAGCTATAGTCCAAGACCAAAAGGGATACACATATACGAACGTCACAGTAACGACCATAGGAGAGGACGGAACAGCTACAGCTATTTTCCGCTGTAGCCAGCGTGGGGCTATTGAAATAGGCGTAGGGCAGCTTACGAAGATAGTTACCGTTATTCCCGGCTGGGACAGCATAACAAATCTAGCCGCAGGCGTCACCGGACGAAACAGCGAAACGCAGGCAGAATTTGAGCAGCGCAGACGTGCCAGCGTAGCACAGAACGCCCACGGCATAGCGTCGGCGGTTGAGGGCGCACTAGCTAACCTTTCCGACGTAGTAGCCGTATCGGTTTTAGAAAACCGCGGTGACACGGACAAAGTGCTTTACGGCGTCACACTGCCCCCGCATAGCATTTACTGTAGCGTCTATGGCGGGAACATAGAGAGTATAGCCAAAACGATTCACGAAAAAATTGACGGCGGCTGTGGAATTTCGGGAAACACAAAAATCGCTTATGTAGATGAAAAAGGCAATGAATTCGTTTACTACATTGAGATACCGACAACAACAACATTCGCGCTGTCTGTAAAGATAAGGAAAACTTCGACGCTTCCGACCAATTACGAAGAACAAATTAAAAAAGTTGTTCTTCAAAACTTCAACGGCGAATTAAATAAATACGGACGCGCGAAAATGGCACAGACGATTTACGCAAGCCGCTTCTACGCCGATATAGTTGACGTCGGTGTAGATAACCTTGAAAATATTGAGATATCATACCCTAGCGGGTCAGAATGGACTGATAGCGTTGATATTCCAGCTAATCAGATACCAGTAATGAGCGAAAGCAATATCACGATTACTGTACTAGATTAAGGGGGCTTAAATATGGACTTTAGGGGGCAAGAAGATGTGCGCGAGTGCGACAATATACGTGTTGAACTACAACCGTATATCCAAAGTCAATACGGTAGCAGCACAACTATTTATCAGATTTTAGATGATTTTCGCTCAAACATTAATCCTAGCAAAGATATGCTGGTCTTTTATGACAACATATTTAACATAGCCACAGCTAACGGCGTAGGGCTGGACGTTTGGGGCGAAATCCTTGTTATAGGCAGGACTATAACAGACCCTATTAACGGGAAAAAATTCACGTTAAAAGATGATGAATACCGCTCACTGCTTTACTATAAAGCTTTAGCTAATATCACCGACGCAAGCCTTGCGACGCTTAACTATATGTTAAACAAGCTTTTCCCTGAGCTGGGCGGCGTTGTATTCAACGTTATCGACGAAAAGCAAAGAGAGGACGGGACGTTTTACAATAACTATCCCATGCACGTTCGCTTCGTATTCACAATGTATTTAACAGATGTTCAGCTTGCCGTATTTAGGATAGGCGCGAATTTAATAGTAGGCGCAGGCGTAGGCTGGTCGCTGGTAATGATTGATACCGATAATACGTTTGGTTTTAACGGCAGCCTGCTTCAACCATTCAATAATGGCGTCTTTGACCCGTACCCCAATCTATAGAATAAAGAAAAAAGGAAGTGTTAAAATGGCTATACCAGTAGTTCAAGAACCATTGTATTTATTTGAAAGACCCTTTGCAAACGAAGGGACAAAAAACATCATTCCGGCAACGAATAACGAAACAACGGGATTAGCGTCACAGACGAACGGCTTCCCTGCTATAACGCAAGTCCCAATTAAGGCAGGAGGCATAGCCCCGACACGGGCGGACTTTAACGGTATTCTTTATATGTTATCTGCTTTTGCCTACTGGCAGCAAAGCGGCGGTTTAATGACTTACAAGACGACTTTACAGTATTCTGCAAACTGCCTAGTAAATCACAACAACAAGCTTTATATGTGCATTCTTGCTAATGGCGTAGATACGGCGGCAGGGCTAAAAACTCCGGGCATTGATACAACATACTGGCAAGAGCTTTTGCCATATATAGGCGGTATCACACCTGAACAAGTACAAGATAAGATAGACATATCCATTGGAGAGATACCCAAACCTGTGGCAACACATTTCGGCAGTTATTCAACTGTTTCATCAAATGGCACTGCTACAACAGACGGAATTATAACTGCAAAAAGTTATTCGAATACTGGGATTACTGGCTATATAAACGGTTTAGAAGTAATGTATACCGCAGGCAGAAGTAAATATGGACAGGGAAGCTGTTCAATATCGTTTCCAGTACCAAAAGGTGCTGCCTATTTGGTGAGTGGCGCGGAGTATGTGCGCTGGCTACCATTAATAAGCGATTAACAAAGGGGTGAAAAAATGGATATTAACAATATAGTCAACTCAACCCGTACGAGAAATGCGAGGTTACTTGATGACATAAATAACAAAATATTAAACAGAGAATACTACAAATTCAAATATCTGCCGGTAGAGGGCGCACTGCCCGGGTTATACTTTCAGCAACAAACAGAGGACGCTATTAACGATATAGGCAACGTAGCATATGCAACGGAACAAGTCGCAGATGAAGCGTTAAAAATAGCACAACAGGCTTATAACATAGCTTTAGCAGCATTAGAAACGGCGAATAATGCACTTGCCGCGGCTCAAACAGCGCAACAAACCGCTGATACTGCATTGAATATTGCAAACAATGCTTTAAGCGTTGGAACAGCTGCCGCTACAGCCGCAGCAGCAGCGCAAAACAGAGCAGACGAAGCATACGATTTAGCCGACGCTGCGCAAAAAGCCGCCGACGCTGCGCAAAATACTGCTGACGCTGCACAAGAAGCCGCTAACAATGCAGCTAATGATGCTACAAATGCGTTAACAAAAGCAGAGGACGCATTGACAAAAATTGAGCAGTTAAGCGTGTTAAACTACTACAACAACTTGACAGAAGCGACAGATGTAAACACATTAGTTGATGTTCACCGCTGGTATTTACAAGCTTCTAATAATCCTAACGCGCCCGAAACAAACTCGGGTTTTTTAAACGTTGATAACGACTATAATGACAGCGTATGTAAACAGCTATGGGTGAGTGAAACGACAGGAGCGATTTATAACCGTTTCGGGCAAATCGTAGAAAATAGTGACCCTGCTACTGTTAGTAGTTGGTCAGAGTGGTATAAGCTGGCTACAAAAGCAGATATTGACGGAACTACGACAGACTTAACCGAAAAAATAACTACGGTGGCGAATAACCTTGCTACACATGAAGCTGACTTCAATAACCCGCACAAAGTAACCGCGGAACAACTCGGATTAACATCGGTATATCAATATAAAGGCAGCGTTGCGACTTACGCCGATTTACCGACTACAGGGCAGAAAGTAGGCGACGTGTGGAACGTTGAAACGGCAGACCTCGACCACGGTATTAAAGCGGGGGACAATGTAGCATGGGACGGCGCACAATGGGATATTCTCGGCGGTAACCATGACTTAAGCGGGTACGCTCAATTAAATTCAGCCAATACCTTTACCGCTTTAAATACTTTCAGAGCAAACATTAAAGTATCAAACGGCACAGCGGCAGGCAGTCAAGGACAGGTTATTTTAGGCAACAAACCCAAATCAGCAACAGTACAAGCGAATATTATATCTAGCACAACAGGGGCGTTAAACTATATTGCGACAGAAAACGCTGGACACTATTTCAGAATTGGCAATACTACTGCGTCTACATCAATAACTACTAACGACAGTGAAACAGCAATCCTTTCACATAATGCCATTGAATTTGCGCAAATAACAAATGTCGGTGTTGCGAAGTGGTTAGGTAATGCAAATACAGCTACGAAACTAGAAACTGCCCGCACAATAAATGGTGTGGCTTTCGACGGCACGCAAGATATTACCATTGAGGCAAGCGGCGGCGGTGATGTTACCGCCGCAGGAGATAACAACTTTACAGGAACGAACACATTTAATAAACCTATAACAGTGAGGGACGGCGCACTTGCTGGCATTGGTGGAACTATCATATTAGGCACGAAGCCTAATAGCGCAACAACGCAAGCAAAGATAAATTCTGCTGCCACCGGAGCAATGTATTATACAGCTACAGAAGGACTGGCACACTTTTTTAACGTTGGCGCAACAGAAGTTGCCACAATAGGCGGCACTGCAACGACGGCTACACTTGACTTTTTAGCTAATAGTATTCTAAAGTATAGCACTTCAAGTGGTTTAAGAGTAGGTGGCGGCGGTACAAGCAAAATCATAGGTTTTTACCCCGAGGCAGCCGATAACACGGCAGGTATGCGGCTTTCAAATCAAGCAGAAGCCATTAGCACAGATTACAGCGTTTTTTCCTTGCAGAATAACCATAATATCAACTACGCCAACAATGCAGCCTTACAGGTTGGCAGCTTTAAGTTTTTGGAAATTGACAAAACAACTAAAGACCTAGCTATCAGGGCAGAAACGGGTGGAAAAATAACGCTGACAGTGAATGCCCAAGGCGATAATACCGCCACATTCGACATAGAAGGCAATCTTTCTATAGCGCAGGGGCTAACTGTTGGCTCAACCACTAACACCGGATTGTATAACGGCGTTATTCGAGCTGGGAACGATGAAAACTGCCTTTACCTTGCGGGAACAGCGGAAAATACTTACTTCGAAGCGCCAAATACAGGGGATACCGTTAATTATCAATCTAACGCAAATTGCTATCTAATTAACTGTTCGGTCAACAACCCGTCGAGTTTTAATATAGATATTTCACACATGAACTTCAAAGCGTCCTTAACAGATGTGCCTCATATGTGGAAGACGTTAACCATTTGGTTACCTGTGGGGGCTACTGTTCCGGCGGTAACTTGGAGGTTCCCGACGGGTAGCGCAGTCTACTACCCTAAAGGTGTTGCGCCGACTTTAACGGCAAATGCGAACAATATAATTAATATTATAGCAATAATGAATTATACAGGCAGATTTTCTATCCAAGTATGTGACACAATAGTCCTGCCGTATAGCGGTTAAGAAAGGGGTTTGAAAATGGATAAAAAAACAGTATACAGATACAAAGGGACTGACTACACCAGCATTAACGCGTTGCGGCGAGCTATGCCGAATGTATCGCTTCCAAGCTCCTTAACTAACGAACAATGCAACGCATTAGGCATTTTAAAGTTAGAATTAAATTACAGTACGGATGAAGCCCGAGCTATACGCATTAGCCAGTTATACACAGAATATCAATCCGAATTAGTAACCCCAACAAAGTATGAAGTCAAGGGTAAGACCTACTACATTGACAGGGACACAGACAACATTATTAAATTTAATTCGGCGCATGAAGTTGCAAAAATGAAAGGCGATAACCTTTTTAGGGCAAAAAATGAAGCGGGAGAATATGAGCTTGTAACGTTAACGGTAGGCGACTTTGAAAGCATTTTATTAAAATCCGCCTTGCTGCAACAATCCGCGTACAACCGCTTCAAGCAAGCACGGGACGCGGTAAACAAATATAAACGTGCAGACAAGATTTTTTCAGTTGAATTTTAAAAAAGTGTGTTATAATTTTAAAAACTTAATTAATCACAGAATAATCGCTACAGTTTACCAAGCTGACAGTCTTTCTGTTTTTGAATTTATTTTTCCTAACTTATAACCAAAAAGCAGAAAAGCAAAAAAGCAGGGCAAAAGCCCTGCTTTTTTATCTTGCAATTAAAAAAAGACTTGACAATAGGATAAAGGGGGGCTATAATATAGACAAGATGAGATTAGAAGGTTAGTTGATCAGATTGTTTACAGGAAAGCTTTTAAAAATAATTTTGTTAGTTGGATTAATAGAATTGTGAAGGCCGTGAAAGGTTGGTAGGTCATGAATAAAATCATATGCGGCGATGCACTAACCGTATTACGTACTTTACCAGATAAATGTTGCCGCTGCTGTGTAACGTCGCCGCCTTACTTTAACCTACGTGACTACGGCGTATCCGGGCAGATAGGACTTGAGCCAACAATGCAGGAGTACATTGCCCGACTTGTTGAGGTATTCGCCGAGGTCAAGAGGGTACTGACTGACGACGGTACGCTTTGGGTAAATATAGCCGATAGTTATTCAGGCAGCAAGGCGGCAGAAGCCGAGATACCGATAAATTTGTTTTAGGAGTTTGATATGCAAGACTGGAGTGGAAATAAGCAATCAATATTTACGACATTAGGAGCATCCAATCATGTAGATCATGAACGGGCTGAATATGACTACTATGCTACAGAACCGAAAGCAATGGAGCTATTGCTACAGGAAGAACGATTTTCCCCTGTAATATGGGAACCTGCTTGCGGTGAAGGGCATTTATCTAAAGTGTTAGAGAAACATGGATATGAGGTAATAAATACTGACTTGGTTTATCGCCGGTTTGGTGCAGAACAGTCGGTTGATTTTTTAAAACTCAATAGGTCTACAGATTATTTTGAAGGGGATATAATCACAAATCCACCTTACAAATACGCTAAAGAATTTGTTGAAAAGGCGCTGGAACTTATTGACGACAGCCGAAAAGTAGCGATGTTTTTAAAGTTGACTTTTTTAGAGGGTAAAGCTAGAAAGAAATTATTTGCGAGTGCCCCCCCGAAAAGAATATATGTATCCAGTAGTAGGCTGAAATGTGCTAAAAACGGAAAGTTTGAAGAAACGGGTAGCAGTGCAGCGGCTTATGCTTGGTTTGTTTGGGAGAAAGGTTATAAAGGAGATCCGACAATAAAGTGGATTAATTGAAAGGAGAAAATAATGAAGCATATCGTACAGTTTTCGGGTGGCAAAGATAGCACTTGTATGCTGCTAATGATGTTGGAAAAAGGAATGGCAGTAGACGAGATCATTTTTTGCGATACAGGAAAAGAATTTCCAAGTATGTATAAGCATATTGCAAAAGTCGAGCGGCATATTGGCAGAGCTATTACAGTTTTGCGAGCAGAAAAGTCTTTTGATTATTATTTCGCTGAACACGTCAAAGTAAAAGGTAAAAACATACACTGCAAAGGTTACGGCTGGGCCCGTATGTGGGTGCGTTGGTGTACAAGTCTGCTAAAGCAGGAGCCAACAAATAAATACTTGCGGGAGATCGGAGCTAATAACTATATATCCTACATCGGCATAGCGGCCGACGAACCTAAGCGACACAAGAACATACCTAAAAATACAGTACATCCGCTGTTTGATTGGGGTATAACCGAGAAACAGGCATTGCAATACTGTTATGACAGGGGCTTTGACTGGGGTGGCTTATATGAGCATTTCAGACGTGTATCCTGTTGGTGCTGCCCTCTGAAGAGGTTGAGCGAACTACGGACGCTAAGAAAGAATTATCCGGAACTATGGCAGGAGCTTCTTTACATGGACAGCCGGGTAGAATACAAATTTAAACCTGATTATTCGGTCGAGCAACTAGAACGGCGATTTGCGCTAGAAGATGCGCAACAGAATTTATTTTAGTTAAAACGGCCGCGCATACTAACTATATACAAGCATAAAGGGAAGTATACCCCTGCGGAGGTGATTAGCCCGTAGGGGGCGGCCTTTTAATATAAGCAGTTGATGAGATTGAGAGGACGATAAGACGATATGAATAAATTTAAGAAATACTGTCCAAATGTATGGGTGGCGGAATGCGAAGAAGAGTATGAAAAAGGTGACATTATTCAGCTTGAGACGAAATACGGAAAAGAAGTTGAATGCGAAGTTTATAACTTGGTGTTACAAAAAGATGATAAATATTTTTATTCTATTGTCCGAACTGATGAGCAAAGTTACGCAGAACGCAAGGCGGAAAGATACAACAACGCTGCCCTAAAAAATCAAGTGAAAAGCAATGATAAGTGGAGAGCGGCGGAGGAAGGTAAAGAATTTCTTGTTTTAGGCGAACCAATTAAGGTTGGGCATCACAGTGAAAAACGTCATCGTGCCTTAATTGAAAGGAACTGGAAACGGTGTGAAAAGGCTGTAGAACTTGCAGATAAGGCAGCTGAACAAAAGAGCAAGGCTGAGTACTGGGAAACCAAATCAAAAGAAATAACGTTAGCAATGCCCGAAAGCCTAGAGTATTTCTCAGCTAGACTTGAAAAAGCTGTTGAATATCATAAAGGATTGAAAGACGGAAGTATACCAAGATCGCATTCTTTTTCTTTGGCTTATGCAAATAAAGCCGTTAAAGATTTAAAAAACAAAGTTGAAATAGCTAGATTGTTATGTGGATAAAGAAGAAATTTTCTTTTAAATATAAGCGGTGGTGGTAAACTATGAAACCAATAAATATAAAAATTATGATGGCGTTAATCGAAAAAGAACCAGGCGATCAGTATGTACCAGTATTGAAACCAGTACTTATGCAGATACTGACTGAACTCAAACATCTACGCCGAAAAAATAGCCAGCTCGGTGGCCAAAATGCCCGGTTAAGGCGAGAGAATGAAGGATTAAAAGATGCCTTGTAAGTAAAATTCGTTCTGACAGCGTAACGGCGCCGGCGAATTTACCAGGGACAGAATCCAAACTGAAATATGGCAATAGAGTTACCGAGGTAGACGGTATCCGTTTCGACAGCGAAAAAGAAGCTGACTATTACTGGCAGTTACACTGGATGATGCGCGAAGGTACAGTAAAAGAGGTTGAACTACAGCCAAAATTTGTTTTACAGCCTGCTTATGAGGTCGCAGGTAAAAAGATAAGGCCGATTATTTACAAGGCTGATTTCAAAGTTACGGAAGCCAGCGGCCACGTTTATTATGTTGACACCAAGGGCATGAGGACGCAGGTGTATATGATCAAAAAGAAGATGCTGCTATATAAGTACCCGGATATTGATTTTAGAGAAGTTTAAGGAAGTGGAGCAGATGAAAAAGCCTGAAATCAAGTACGTAGGCTGGTGCCATGAGTGCAAATACTTGGGTAGTTTTCACTGTGGTATTTGTCAAAGGGAAAATTTAAGCGTAAAAAATTTTGCTCGTCTATGCCTTGGCTTAGATATCATATCTCCTTTTGGTAGACCTTCTGAATTTATGCCTAAGGACCAAAACCGTTGGGTAAGAATGTAGGAGTAAAAAATGAAATACTTAGACTATTGTTATTTATGCATTAATAATAGAAAGGCCAGTGAGTTGAGCGAAAACCCAGAATGTAGTAACTGTATTCAGCTTACTGTTATATCTATGCCAACTAAGTTTAAATCGCGTAGGATTACTTGGGCTGACAGAACGGAGCTAGAAATACATGAAAACAATTAAATTGGCTAACGTAGTAGTACAGATACACGTTAGAGATGAATATTCAGGGCAGAGAGTACTATATTGTCCGTGGGTTAATTGCAAGCATTATAGTAATGGTGAATGCACTTATAAAGATAGTTATGGCTGTAATTGCTGTCGCTTTGTATTAATGAATGGACAAACTTATTGCCAAGGCTATGAGAGGGATGAAGATCATGATAGCAATTAAAGGAATGGATATGCCTGCAAACTGCGGTGAATGCCCATTGACATATCCAGTTGGCTTTTATAGGAATCTACCATTTTCTGTTGATAAGAGCAAAGGCTGCTGTATTCTTGTCTGTGAAATTGAAGATCCAAACATTAGGCTGCCGGATTGCCCGTTAATTGAGATAAAGGACGGTGAAGAAAATGACTAACGACAAGTCGTATTGTATTCGCAGTAATGCGTTTTATGACAAACGCTGTACTAACACCGACTGCGACCGGCACGAAGCTAATGCACCACTTATAGATGATGATGGTAGCAGCCGGCAGTGGGCTAGATTTGATGAATGTAAGGAGTACAGACATGAATTATCCTGATTTAATAAAATGGATATTTGAATTTACATACGAACATTGGATATTAACGTTTTTGTTTATATTAGTTTTAAGAAGGTTTAGTATTTTTACAATAAATCTATCAGATAAGAAGGGCGATACAAATGTTATTAACAATAGAAAGCAAGTTTAATATAGGTGATAATGTACATGTGCCTAAGGGAGAACGTAAAGTACTTGGTGTTAAATTAGATTCTAAAGGTATCTTATATTTGCTTGAAAGTGCAGACGGTACGAGAGAATGGGTGCGAGAATATTGGATTGTTGTGGGCGAACAAGAACATAAACACGAAGAGTTTGAGGAGGCTATTTTGAACCAACTTGTAGAAGACAACATAAATCCTTTTGGAGCATTATTTAGGCGATTTAGAAAGAAAAGCTAGAAGGAGACTGATATGCTAATAGAACAGTATATTAAGCATGTAGAGCGATACTTTTGGGATCGTAAGCAAATACAAAAAGTTGTTGATGAAGAAAAAGAGCAGCGTACTGCAAGGAAAGGGCATACGGGCGGTGGGGGGCATGCTTTTATCAGTAATCCAACAGAAACAGCAGCATTAAAAAACATTGAGCCAGTACGTATGATATCGTTTGGATATGGACCATATCAGTCGATAATAATGAACCCGGAGCTATGGCTTGAAGTTGTCGCAGAAACCTATAAGATACATGAGAATCAGCTTACTGGTAAAGTTATGTATCAAAAATATGAAAAAAGGAAGCCGATGAAAACAATTGCAGAATTAAACGGTGTGAATAGAGATACTTGTTATGAATTTCGCAAAGAGTTCCTTAGGGATGCTGTTGGTTTGGCGTTGAAAAAAGGTTTGATAAAATAAAAAAAGTTTCCGACATATTACCTGTTTTGATGAGTTAAAATAGTATTGTAAGTAAGTGGGCTTACAATAAAGCCATACGCAGTAATCCGCTCACTATCCGAGCAAGTTATAAACCGTATGTGCATATATTTGGCTATGGTGTTCGCCGTATGATGGCATATGATAGCTGCAATTTATCATATGAATGATGCGGATAACTACCCATAGCTCCTACCGTGCGGCTTGCAGCGGTCGCACTGGTAGGTTCAAAACAACGGCATGAGAGACGGTAACTGTACGCAGCCCGTGAAGAAGCCCATAGAACGCAGAGCACCATATCTGTAGACTTGGGGTAGCCTTACCGTTGGGGTGATACAGCGGCATATTTAATCTACATAAATAATTTAGTCTTAAAAAGCCGTTGAAACACGGTAATATATATCAGAATTTAGCATATAACTTAATATAAACTGTTGGCAATGTGAATAATTTGCACATTGCTTTTTTATTTGCAAGGTGGTGATGGAATGAAGATGAACCTAACCAGCAAGATCAGGAAGATAATAAAAGCCTTAGAAATGAGAGGCTTTATATACCTATATTCAAGGGAGCAAGTATATAGCCAGAAGCTATCTAAGGTATGTACTATGTACAGAATAGATTACCTCATGCCATGGGGAGAATACAAAAAGAAATTCCCGGATAAGGCAGAGCGAAAAAAGAATAAGGGTGTAAGCGTTAGGGTAGAAATGGCTCGGTCATTTAGAGAAATAGCTATTCTGTATTATTTGGTGAATGTATTAAAGGCAGGTGATAGTAGTGGATGAGATCAGCCAAGCACAGAAGAATTTTGTTGATTACTTTATAGAGAGTGGGAATCAAACAGAAGCCTATAAAAAGGCTTATCCAAAGTGTAAGAATGATAATTCAGCGGCGGCTAGTGCTAGTAAATTGCTAAGAAATAACAAGGTAAAGCAATATTTAGATGCACGAATGGCAGCAGTTGATAGTGATAAGATTGCGACAGCTGAAGATGTTCTTGAATATTTAACAAGTGTAATGCGTGGAGAAGAAAAGGACCAGTTTGGATTAGATGCTAGCTTGAGTGACAGGACTAAGGCAGCAGAATTATTGGGTAAGCGCTATATGCTGTTTAAAGAACAACTAGATGTAAATCTTGAAGGCGATATTGCTGGTTTAATTGCTAGCCGTCGCAAGAAGGGGGATAGCGATGTCTAGAGTTGCTTTATCAGAAAAGGATATAAAGGCATTAACAGACTTTCTTGGAAGTGTCAGTAAAGATCCTTTGGAATTCGTACGGCTTGCATTTCCATGGGGAGAACCAAATACTCAACTTGAAGATAAAGAAGGACCAGATATATGGCAGATAGAACTGCTGAACGATATCAAAGAAGGATTAAAAACGCCAGATCAGGTTATCCGTGAAGCCGTTGCATCTGGGCATGGTATTGGAAAGTCTGCTATGGTGGCATGGATTATTCTGTGGGCTATATCGACACATGAAGATACAAAGGGTGTTGTTACAGCTAATACAGATACACAACTCAAAACAAAAACTTGGGCAGAGTTAGCTAAATGGTATTACTTGTTTATAGCAAAAGATTTGTTCACTTATTCTGCAACAAGCATTTATTCTAACCAAGAAGGTCATGAGAAGACATGGCGTATAGATGCAATACCATGGAATGATAGTAACCCTGCAGCGTTTGCGGGTTTACATAACCAAGGCAAGCGAACTCTGGTTATATTCGATGAAGCTTCTGAGATATCGGATATCATTTGGGAAGTAGCTGAAGGTGCAATGACAGATGCTGATACCGAAATCATTTGGTGTGTGTTTGGAAATCCTACTCAGAGTAGTGGACGTTTTCATGCTTGCTTTCATAAAAACAGAAGTTTATGGAACCGTAAACAAATTGATAGCCGAACTGTTAAGATAAGTAACAAGGCCGAACTTGAGGGTTGGCGGGTGCAATACGGCGAGGATAGTGACTTCTTTAAAATTCGCGTGAAGGGCGAATTCCCTTCGGCTAGTGAGAAACAATTTATTAGTACCGCCTTAGTTGATGAAGCAAGACGTAGGACGTTACAAGAAAAGCAATTTAGATTTGCTCCTGTGATTATAGCCTGTGATCCTGCATGGACAGGAGGAGACGAAACAGTTATTTATCTTAGGCAAGGGCTATTCACGAAAAAGCTGTTTGCGACTACTAAGAACGATAACGACATTGAAATAGCAGGCATATTAGCCAGATTCGAGGACGAATACAAGGCTGATGCGGTGTTTATTGATCTAGGCTATGGTACAGGAATCAAGAGCGCTGGTGACGCATGGGGCAGATCGTGGACACTGATTGCTTTTGGTGGGAAGTCAAACAGGCCAGACTGCAAAAATAAACGTGCTGAGATGTGGGCTAATATGAAAGATTGGTTGAAAGAAGGCGGGGTTATACCAGAAGATGACCAGACTTTAGCGGATGATTTAATGGGTCCTGAAACAGTACCTAATACTAGCGGATTAATACAACTTGAAAGTAAAGAAGCTATGAAAAAGCGAGGTGTTCCCTCTCCTAATAGAGCGGATGCACTCGCTTTAACTTTTGCGCAATCTGTTGTAAGCAGAGAACAGGCGATAACAGAAGCACAATTTGATAATAGACAAAGGGTTTATGATCCGTTTGCCGGTATGTGAAGGGAGGTGAGACTATGCATAAGATTATGATGCAGTTACATGGTGGCGGAGGTGGCGGCAGTGTTGACCCGATCAAACAAAGCGCACCTGGAAGCACGGCTGCTGCCACGATTGATAACGCTACAGAGGGAGAGCGACAAAGCCTGTTTGAAAAGCTATCTAAAGCCCGTGGTAGGAATTATACAAACAAAACTGGTGGTCAGATTACTTCGGATAGTGTTAAGAAAATGTTGTTGGGAGAATGATTATGAACATCAAAGATATGCTGCGTGACAGCGATAAATTAACACGAAAACAACATACTATCTCCCAGCTTTATACATTGCGCAGCCAATATGAGCCAACGTGGAGGATGCTTAGTCGGTATATAAATCCGACAAGGGGCAGGTTTGAGGAAGATATCCAAAGCACAGAAGGGCATAGACGTGACGAATACCTTATAGACCCACATCCCCAAAAAGCAGTTGGTAAATGTGCAGCTGGTATCCACAGCGGGTTGACATCGCCGTCAAGGCCTTGGTTTGAACTTGGTCTGCAAGATGAAGAAAAAGCTAATTACCACGCTGTAAGGATGTGGTTAGATGATTGCCAGGAGATTATGAGCAGCATTTATTCTAAGAGCAATGCTTATAATATGCTGCAGCAGATTGAGGCAGAGATGGCCCAGTTCGGCACAGGCGCCTCTTTGATGTTGGAAGATTATAACTACGGCATATGGATGCGGCCTTATACCTGCGGGGAATATGCAGGCGGTGTAGATGCAAGAGGCAGGGTTTATGTATTTGCAAGGCGTTTTAGATTGAGTGCTGAGCAAATTGTAAAAGAATATGGGATAGATAATGTATCGGAAAGCGTGAAGTCGGCCTATAAAGAAGGAAATATAACGACATACTTTGACGTTGAAATGCTGATAGAGCGCAATGATGATTATGATCCTAATAAATTGGCTTTAGGTAATTTCCCGTGGCGCTCATATCACTATGAAAAAGGTGCAAACGATAAGTTTTTAAAGATATCCGGTTTTAGAGAATGCCCATTCCTTATGCCGCGCTGGACTTTGATTGCCAATAGTGTATATGGAGCAGGTCCAGGACATAATGCTTTAGGTGACTGTATGCAGCTACAGAAGATTGAGAAGAATAAACTTAGGGCTATTGATAATGCTGCAGATCCAGCGATGGCATTTCCTGCTTCAATGAAGAAGCTTGACAGAATGCCAGGAGGACTAAATTTTTATCCTGATGGAACTGTACAGCAGGCTTATCCACTTGTAGACCCAAGAGCAAAGGCCTATGAAGGCATAGGAGCATTGTCTGAGGAGAAACGGCAGTCGATAGCTGAAACGTTCTATAATGATTTGTTTATGATGATTACCTCTCAGGATGGACCTCAAATGACTGCGCGTGAGATTGCAGAGCGACATGAAGAAAAGCTCCTGATGTTGTCCCCGGTACTTGAGCAAATGCACAATGAGGTTTTAGAACCTATGACGCTTCGCACTTTTGATATTTGTTTGAGACATGGGTTGTTTCCGCCTATGCCGGAGGAAATTGACAAAAGCGAATTAAAAGTATCCTTCATTTCTATCTTGGCCCAGGCTCAGAAAATGGTTGAAATACCTGCTATTGAGCGTACGGTTGGATTTGTTGGTAATCTTGCTGCTGCTCAGCCTGAAGTGCTTGATATCATCAATCTTGATGCAGCTGTACGAGGTTTCGCAGAATCTACCGGTGTCAAAGAAAAGATAGTGCGTGATGAAAACGAAGTAGCTGAACTTCGCAAACAACGTGCTCAGGCACAGCAGGAACAAATGCAAGCTGAACAGATGGCTGCTGCTGCGCCTGCTGTTAGGGATTATGCTGATGCGGCTAGGTTGATGAGTGAAACCCCTGCTAATGGTGGCAATGCATTAGATCAACTTCTGGGAGGCGGGATTTAATGAAAAACAAAAAAATGAATATGCTTGCACAACAAGCGCTGGACGACTTGGACGTTATTATGCGGACCGAGAACGGACGGCGTTTTATTTATGCAATTTTGGAAAGCACAGAGGTCGAAACAGCGGTTTTTTCAGCTGAGCCATACTTCAATGCTTTCTTATCAGGTAAACGTGCTGTAGGCGTTGATTTGTTAAAGAATATCCGGATGCTGAATGATGGCCATTCTTTAGAGATGCTGATGCGTAATGAAGCAGAGAGTGCTAGACACCCTCCTGATTTAGAGGACGATGACCTTTTTAAAGTAGATAACGACATAGCGGAGGTAAGACATGAATAAGTTTACACAAATGTTTTTTGAAGCAGATGGTGCTGGTGGAGGCGGTGAACCTGCTCCTTCCGGTGACCCGTTTGTAACGGAACCTGCTCCTGAAGGTGAGCCGAGTGGAGAGCCAATGCCTGCAGGTGACGGTGATCCTGTAACTACACCTAAAAATGTATTTGATGATCCTGTGCAAGAGCCTGTTGTTCCTGACAAATATGAGTTCAACCTACAGGAAGGGCTGGAACTTTCGCCTGAACTGGAAGCTGATTTTACAGCGATTGCTAAAGACGCAAAGCTTACTCAGGAGCAGGCTACTAAGCTGATTGATTTGCATAGCAAAGTAGTTTTAGACGTTATGCATAAGCAGGAGGAAATTGTAGACGGTTGGACTGCTGAATGCCAAAAGCAGGGGCTTATTTCTCGTGAGAATATTGCTGCTGCTAAATTAGCTGTTAATACTTTTGGCGGTGGTGAGGCTATGCAGGTACTTGTAAATACAGGTGTAGCCAATCATCCGGCAATACAAAAAATGCTGCAAAACATTGGAGGCTTGCTTATGGAAGACCAACCGCCTGATGGGCAAGCACCTAAATCTAAGGAACTGGGCGACGCCGAGTTGTTTTTCCCCGGCGGCGGGTTCAAATAAAAATATTAAGGAGTGGTAAATAATGCCAGATTTGACAGGTTTCGCAACCCTTCAAGACTTTGCGTCTCGTCAAGGGTTCGACAAAAAGTATCAAAGAATTATTGAACTGCAAAGCAAAACAAATAAGATTTTAAAAATTATGCCGTTCAAAATGTGTAACTCTAAGGACTATGAGGAAGCTACATTGCGTTATTCTCTGCCGGAAGTAGCGTGGAGAATGATTAACCGTGGGACTAAGCCGAGCAAGTCTAAAACTAAGCAAGTATCTTTTACTTGCGGCGAGATGGAAGCGCTGGCTGAAATCGACGAAAAACTTGCACGAAAGAATAATATGCAGGCTTCTTGGATGATGAGCGAGAATGCTGCCTTTCTTGAAGCAATGAACCAAGAAATGGCGACTACGCTTTTCTATGGCGATGAGAAGATCAACCCTGCAGGATTCACTGGTTTAGGCGCTTATTTTTACAGTAAGACCAATCAGGAAGATATTTGGGCAGACCAAATCATTGATTGCGGCGGCACAGGTGACAATCTGACTTCTGTATGGTTTGTAGGCTTTGGAGAGCAGCAGGTATACGGCTTGTTCCCAGAAGGCGACACCGCAGGCTTTACTCATGAATATTTGGGTAAACAAAAAGTAACAAATGATAAAGGTGAGGTATTCTTTGCTCATACCAATAAATATAATTGGTCCATGGGCCTTGCAGTTAAAGATCCTCGTTATGTTGTGCGTTTGGCCAATGTTGATTTAAAAGATCCTGCTACTACTACAATCTTCGACAAATTGATCGAGGGTTATTATCAGATTGAAAATCCTGATAATGTCAATTTGCAGATCTTCTGTAATAAACAGTTTGAGGCTTTTATGGCCAAGGCTGCACGTAATGACAAAAATACTATGCTGTCTATTGATACAGTTGAAGGAAAACCTGTTGTTAATTTCTGGGGCGTTCCGTTCCAGCGTTGCGCAGCTATTCTGAATACTGAATCTCAGCTTGTTTAAAAAGGAGGAATATAAAATGGCACGTATTGATGCTCAATTATTGCTGTCTGAGAATCAGGCCGTTACCGGCGCAAGCGCAAACAGCAATGTTATTGATTTAGGAAGTACAGGCGGGTTTATGCATCCGCTGTACTTTGACGTAAAACTGACCACACCAATGACTTCCGGCAAGATTACTAAGGTTAAAGTACAATCTTCTGCAACTGAGGGATTTGATAGTCCTGCTGATGAGGTTGAGGTAAGTGTACCTGATTCTCTGATTCAAACAAGGGCTTGTACTGTGGCACAATTCTTTTCTCCAATCAAATATGGTAATCGTTATATTAGATTGGTTTACACCGCTAGTGAGGCCGTGGGCGGCAAGGTCTTTGCTTATATGACTGACGGCATCCAGGTAACTTTATAATGGCTACTTACAAAGTAAAGCGTAATTGTTTTACTTTGGGTCGTATGTATAGGCGTGATGATATTGTAACGCTTGCAGATAATATTAAGGTTCCTGAACATTTTGTGAAACTTAATAGACCAGCAGCAGTATCTTCCGGTAATGACGATCCGCGTTATCTCCAATATGAAGCAATGAACTTTAATGATTTAAAAGAATTGGCCAAAGAACAGGGAATAAAAACAAGTCAGAAATCCAGGGAAGCTATTATTAATGAATTAGTGGCACTGGCGCAAGATTAAATCAGCCGGGGGCATATGTCCCCGGCTTTCTTTATAACAGAGGTGAAATTATGGATAAGGTTGAGATTTGTAATATTGCACTTAATCATATAGGCGTAGCTACAATAGAACGACTTGACGAAGCCAGCGAGCCGGCACGAGTATGCCGTCGCTGCTATGACTATGTTAGACAGGCCGTGTTAAGGAAATTCCCCTGGACATTTGCTACAAGAAGTGTACAGTTAGCTGCGCTTCAAGATGTGCCTCCTAACTGGAAGTATGCATATCGTTATCCTGCTGATGCAGTATGCCTGAGAATGATGTATAACAAGCATTTTTGTGGCTTGCCGAGGGATAACCAATATAAAATCGTTTCGGATAAACAGGGGAAAGCTATTTATACTAATATCGGCAATGCCTGGATTGAATATACTGTAGATGTTACTGATGCAGATTTATATGATGCTCAATTTGTAGAAGCATTTGGATGGAAGCTCGCTGCAGAAATTGCTTATGCGTTGACTGGCAAACTGGATTTAACGCAGATGTGTATCCAGGCTTATAACGCTTATTTTGCAGAAGCCAGCTCTACTGACGCTGATGAAGAACATTTGCTGGATCCGCACATTGACAGATTAGCGGCAGCAAGATTTACGGGGGCATAATTATGGCACTCTATCAATTAAAATCAAGTTTTGCCGGCGGTGAATTGTCGCCGTCTATGTATGGACGTACTGATATTGCTAAATATGACAGCGGAGCTGCTGTTTTAAGAAATTTTTTCGTTCTGCGTTATGGTGGCGCTGCTAATAGACCAGGCTTTAAGTTCATCGCGCAGACTTATAATAATAAAAAGGCTGTGCTAATACCATTTATGTACAGCACAGATCAAAATTATATTGTTGAAATTACTGCTGGCAGATGCCAGTTTTATACAAATGGTGGTATTGTTGTTAAAGAAGATGGCACACCATATAGCATAGAAAACTTTTTTTCTGATAAAGATTTAGAAGATGCCGCAAAAATAAAATATACACAGAGCGCTGATGTTCTTTTCATTGTTCATCCTGAACATGCGCCAATGACACTTGCAAGATATGGCAGTTTAGACTGGCGGTTTGAGACAATGGATATTACAGGTGGACCGTTTGATTTATCTAATTATAGTGGGTCAAGTGTAATAACTAAAACTTTAAAGTGGTCAGCACCAGGGAAATATACACTTAATATTTCTGATAAAACAACTACAATGAGATTAATTGTTGCTGGTGGTGGCGGCGGTGGGGGTGGTTTTTCTCGTTCTACAGGCGGGACTGATGCAGGCGGAGGAACAGGCGGTAGAGGTGCTTTGATTATAAAAGATGTTTCGGTGGTTCCAAATACATCGCACGAAGTTATAGTGGGTGCAGGTGGTAAGGGTGGAACAGGAACTGTTAGTTATGAAGGAACATGGTCGTCTCCTGGAACTGATGGTGAATCATCATCTGTATTGGGGATTGAAGCTAGAGGTGGTGGGGGCGGCAGCGGCGCACTTGGCGGAAGAACTGGCAGTGATGATTCGCATGATGTCGTATATGGAACTGATGGTATTTCTTACGGAGACGGTGGAGCAGGTGGTGTTACAGGCAGTAAAGGAACAGGGGAAACTTTAAATGGTAAAAATGGTTCGCCGGGGTGGGTTATAGTTGAGTATGGTTTTCCTATTGGTGATAATACTACAGTAAAAGCTTCTGATGTTTATGGAGATATAACTGTAACTTCTACCTCTAGTATTTTTTCAGAAAGTGATAAAGGACAACTTTTTGCCCTAACTCATTTTTTAAAAACAGACTACAAAAAGGGTATTCCAAGTAATAATGGAGAAAATTTACAGGTTAGTGTATTGCCAAAATCTAATGTCTATGTAGAGAGTTTCGGATTTTGGAATGGTAATTTTAGTTTGGAAAAATATGATCCTGTTTCTTTAAAATGGGTGAACATAAGAACACAAAGCGGGAACAGAAGCCAGAATTATAGCTTGACTGAGAAGAACACGTCTGAAAGTATTGCTAACTACAGAGTTACTTCTACTGAATTTAATACAGACGTTTGGAGCGGTGAAAATGAGAAGCAGAGAGGCTATATAACCATTCAAAGCATCGGGGGAGATTATACGGGGCATGTATTGATTACTGAATATGTTAGCCCTACAGTAGTGAAAGGGACTGTAAAAAAACAGTTGGCTTCTACAGATGAAACCCGTGATTTTGCTTTTGCTGCTTGGAATGGTGAAAAAGGGTATCCTTCTGCAACAGGGTTTTATGAAGACAGGTTAGTCTTTGCGGGAAGTAAAGGATTTCCGCAGACATTCTGGACAAGCAAAACAGGAGACTATTATAACTTTGGAACAAGCATACCATCTGCCGATGATGATGGAATTACGGCTACTTTAAACGGTGGACAAATGAATGGCATTAAGGCAATTATAGCTTTTGGTGAAATGTTGCTGTTAACAGCCGGCGGAGAATTTAAAGTAAGCGGCGGAGGCAAAGCCATTACAGGAAGCAATGTTTTAAGTCAACCGCAGGAATATAGGGGTGTGTCAGATGTTAATCCTGTCACTATCGGCAGCAGGATTATTTATGTGCAGCACCAGGGCAATATCATACGTGACCTTGCTTACAGCTATGATGTTGATAAATATACCGGTGATGATTTAAATTTATTGGCTTCACACTTGTTTGAAGGGCATAAAATAATATCTATGACCTATCAACAGATACCTAACAGTATTGTTTGGTGTGTGCGTGATGATGGTTTGCTGTTAGGGCTTACCTACATAAAGGAACAGGATATCTACGCATGGCACCAGCATACCACGGCAGGCGGGAAGTTTGTTAGTGTATGTAATATTGGAGGAGCAACAGAAGATAAGTTATATGCAGTAATTGAGCGCGGCGGGCAGTATTATGTGGAAATAATGGAAAGCCGTGATAAAAGTACTAATGTAGAGGATCAGTTTTTCGTAGACAGTGGTATAACCTATGAAGGAGAGCCGACCGATGAAATATCAGGGCTTGAACATTTAGAAGGGTATACTGTGGCTATATTGGCTGATGGAAATGTACTTCCTCAGCAAACTGTAGAAAACGGTAAGGTTCTTCTTGGAAATAAGTATAAGAAGGTACATGTAGGACTGCCTATAGATGCGGAAATAAAAACACTGCCTATAGATTTTACAGCTCAAGATGGCACATATTTAAGTCGGAAGAAACGAATTGCTACAGTTACATTATTACTTAAAGATAGCCGTGGTGGATTGTTTGGAATGAAGGAGAATGAGTTAGATGAATTTAAATGGCGCAGTAATGAAGACTATGGGGAACCGATTAGTTTACAAACAGGTAAGTTTAAAGTAACGATCAAGTCTGCTACTTATGATGAAACTCAGCAGATAATAATTAAACAGCCTGACCCGCTGCCGATGACTGTATTATCTTTGATTCCGGAAATAGAAGGGTAAGGTGTATTATGGTAAAGTATGAATTTGTAAAGCCCACAAGGGCAGACGCTGAGTATATAGCGGCTAATCTTAAACTAGATAATTACAGTGAACTATTTTCTGCTATTGGCCCTAACGCTCTTAATGATATTTTAGATGGATTGAAGCACAGTGATGAAATCGGCTGCCTGCATATCAACGGCGTACCCGCTGCTGTATATGGAGTGAGAAAAGCTTCGATAATGAGCGACGAGGGTCGCGTATGGCTGCTTATGACGAAGGAAACGGAGAACCATAAGGTATTTGTCGGAAGGCAGACTAAAAAGGCTGTAAGAGGGCTTTTAAAGAGATACGACAGGTTATATAACTGGGTCAATGTTGGAAATGATAATATAATGCGTTGGCTTAAATGGCTTGGCGCAGAAATACATGAACCAGCGCCGCATGGAGTTTATAATCTGCCGCATCACTTTTTTGAGTTTAGAAAGGATGATGAATAATGGGCGTAGCGGCAACAATAGGCGCCACTCTTTTGGGTGGCTTTATTTCGGGCAGAGCGCAGCAGCAGCAATATAACGCTGCCGCTCAACAGGCAGAGGTAAATGCTCAGATAGCGAATCAGAACGCAGATAAACTGCAGGCACAGGCCGAAGAACAGTCTAAGTCAAATACTATCAACGAAGAAAACAAACGCCGTCGTATGAACGCTATGTTAAGCCAGCAGAGGGCTAATATAGGTGCTTCCGGTATAACAGCTTCAGGCAGTGCGGCAAACGCTTTAGCTGATAGTGCGTATAATATGGAAACAGAGCTTGCTATTGAACGCTATAATTCAAGGCAAGGCGTTGAGAATATTTTTCAGCAGTCTACTGACCTTGTTAATCAACGTGATATCTATAATCAAAATGCACGCAATTACCGTAAAGCCGGTAAGCGTGCACTTATGAATAATATGCTTATGAGTGGGTTATCTCTTGCAGGTAGTTTATACAGTCCTAAGAGCGCAGGAAAGCAAGGTGCTTCCTCGTATGGAAAAGGAAGTGACGGGTATGGATGGGGTAATAGTGGTAATATATCTTTAGGCGGTTATGATTCTAGTAAGTGGAAAACTACTTATGGTACAAGCACAGGTTATAACTGGATTTAAGGAAAGAGTACCAAGAGAGTGGTAAGAGAGTGTTGCATTAGTACGAAATGTATTATATAATAAACGAAAAGAGATAGTCAGTGGTCGCACGCTGGCTCTCCCTCATAATTGTAAAATGTGAAAAGAGATAGTTTAACGTGTGGTAGCGTTAGCTCATCTCGTAACAAGAATGTGATTGAAAACGAGCCCGCGACCTTACGTTGGGCTTATTTTCTTGCTATTTTACGGCAAGAATAATGGTAGCCACGAGAATACCAAACGCTATCATTAGGGATAATGCTTGATATATGCTCATAGGATCACCACCAATCAGTTACGGACTGATAAGCCAACATAGTTAAACTATCTCGGACAACATTATAACACACCTTTAAGCGCTTAACAATTTGTTAAAGCGCTTTTTCTATACCCAAAAGGAGGCTAGAATATGGCAATCGACATTTTTCAAGTAGGTGCGCAGTTAGGAGCACCGGCAAGTAAAGTATCTAATGTCCGCTATGATAACAGTGGGCAGCAGGCTGTTGCAAGAGAATCATCCCAGACCGGTAGAATTATTCAGGCCGGTGTTGAGCAGGTAAGAGAGCAGATCATAAGAACCGACGTTCTGCAGGCTAATAATGAGTATGTAAAACGTACTAACGATCTAAGAATGCAGTTGATGCAGAAAAAAGAAAAAGGTGCTCTTGACATTGTCGGTGAGTATGAAGCTGGTGAAAGAAAGATACGCAGCGAACTTATGGCTCAAAGTCCTCAAAGCGTAAAGTACGGCAAAGGTGCTATGTTATTTGATTACAGCACCCAGCAAACTGATAATGCTAATCGCAGAGTTTTGGGGCAATACAGAGCGCAGCAGTTTGAAGCCTGGCAGAATACTACTTTTGCTAATTCTATAAATAGTTCTGTTCAAAAGGCTGTTTTATCTCCTAATGACCCTGCAGTTATAGCCGATGTACAAAAAGAAATTGATTACGCCATAAATTCCAGATATGGAACATATGGAAGAGAAAGGCTTGATTTAGAGTATAGAAAATGGACTGGAGTATTAGGTCAGGCGTTGATAGACAGAAGTTATGCTAATGGCGATATAAATACGGCCGAAGCTTATGTTGAAAAATATGGTCCTTATATGGATCCGGGCGTAACAAGTGCCTATGCTAAAAATGTTTATGCTCGCAAACAAGAAGAACGGCTGTTTAACATGGGACAGAACCTTTATGCTACTTTTGGTGAGGATGAAGGCGCTGCACGTGATTATATCTTTGGCGATAATTTTAAAACAGAGGTTGATGGTAAGGCGATTGTAAAAGCAGCTAGTGCAGATATAGGTAATAATTATGGTGAGAATACTTGCACTATTAGTATCAATAGATGGTTGAGATCTGCTGGAGCTAAAGAAGGAAATACGTGGGCGCCAACCAATATGGAAGATGCAAAGGACAATGGAGTATTTTTTACCCAACGGAATCAGCTTCGAAATGGTGATATTGTTTATTGGGATTGGGAAGATAATGACGACAGCGATCATGTAGGGGTTTATGATGCTTCTACAGGAAAAGTAATTCAAAGCGGTACGCATGGAGTTGCTGCTTTGGATTTAGATCATTATAAAGTTTTAGGTTTTGCTCATCCGATAAGCGATGCGCCTACGTTGGAAGATAGGCAGAAGGCCTGGAACAATTATGTGCAACAGAAAAATATTAATGATGCCATTAAAACTAATCAGCAAAATATGATCATAAAAAATATAGAACAAAGATTATGGGATAATTTTAAAACAGGTATTATTGATTCGCAGGATATGAGAAATATGGTTTTTAGTGCTTCTGGTGGAGATGCAGATGTAGAACGGACGTTATTAAAATTCGGTGATGATTTAATAGGCATTCAGACAAAAGCTGCCGCTGCGGTATCTAATAGTGGCATTTATAAATCAATCAAGGATGCAATTACGAATAGCACTGTAACACCAGCCGAAGCAGTATCGTTAATCAACCAAAATGCAACAGTCTTGGGTGAAGCAGATAGAAGCAGGTTATTGGCTTTTGCTAGAAATCAAGATCCAAGAAATAAGGATGTTGATAAACGTTTAGCTATTATAATTGATGAAACTATTGATGATAAAGTGGAACGCGGAGATTTGCAGGCTTTTCTGGATAATGCATTGCAAGATATTACTGACCCTGATGCAAGATTTGCGACAGGGAACGAAGTTCTAAAAGAGGCGTTTAAAAATCGTGCTATTTATAAAAGCTTTAACAGTAAGCAACTTGAATGGGGTTCTTTAAAGAGTAGCCTTTCACCTAATCTTTCCCCTTATATAGATATTTATCAAAAACGTAACGGCAATAATATTGATTTGGGAAGTGCAAAAACATTTTTTGGAGCTATAAACCCTAATGATTTATATCAAGTATCGGCATTGAAAAAAGTTACAGAAGAAAATAGGCCTATGGATATCCAGGAGCTCAATAAGCAGATTGCTGCTATAGCTTTGAGCAATGGTGTAGATGCAGCTCCGCATTTACTGGAGATGCCACAGCAGAATGAAACCGCAGTACAGCAAAATGAAAGCACTCCATGGTTCAGTGATTGGGGAGCCAGTGAGCGTACTGGTTTGGCAGCAATGAATTTCAGTGATGCTATTGAATCTATCAAACAACGTCACTTAGCGGCATTAAGAGGAGAAATTAACGAGGAGTGGTAATATGGCAAGGTCTGTATTGTACGATGTAGCAGCGGCAGGAAAGTTTATACCAGACGATTTAAAGACTAAAGCATTACAAGGAGCTAATGCAAATAATATATCGCTTCAAATGGCAGCTCGTAATCCTGATTATTATTTACCTAAAAACTTTGATTATGACTGGAATAAATATGAGAAGATCGCACCAAGAACAGCAGAGGCGTTAAAAGACCCTGTGCTTATGAGCATTGCCGGTACTAAAGCTGCAGAATTTTGGGGCGAGCAAGAAAATAACTGGAAAAGTATTACAGCGCTGAAAAATGGTTTTAAGAATGTTGCTCGCAGCGGTTATGGTGCAGTTGCACTGCTTGCTGATTTGGGTGCAGATAAAAAAGATGTTGACTTGACAACGGAATCCAAGGTTTTTAGCGCAGATACAATAGGACGGCTTTTGTATGCTGTCGGTGGAGATAAGCTAAAAACTATTGGTACTGAAGCTAAACGCATTGGTGGCAGTGAAATATTTAAGCCGGAAGAAGTAAAGGCTGAAACTGCGGCAGGCCAGTTTTATTATGACTTACTGCAGAATGCACCACAATTAGCGGCACAGGTCGGCGTCGCAATCAGTACAGGCGGCTGGAGTGCTGCTGCTTTTATGGGCAGTCAGATTGCAGGCGGCCAATATTTAGATCTTACTGAAGCTGGGGTATCTAATGACAGAGCCAGAGCTGCGGCGTCTTTAAACGCTGTTGCACAGTCTGCTCTTGAAAAAGTGGGCTTGGGCAAAGTCATGGGAGCAGGAGCAAGAGCCGCTAAAATCGCAACTATGGGCGGTAAGGCCAAAGAAGTTTTTAAAACTGCATTGACAGAAGGCATTACTGAATGGATTCAGGAATACCCGGATGCTGCTGCTGAAATATGGGCTAAAAATGCGAATCTTTCCACTCAAGAGCAAATACTTAAATTTTATCATGAATTTGGAGAAATCACTAAAAGAGGCGCTTATTCCGGTGCTATTGGTGCGGTGTTTGGTGGTCTTGGAGGTTCGGTAAGCATTGCCGTAGACCGTAATGCAAATAGAGTTATGCAGGAGCAGGCTGTACGTACTGCGGAAACGATGAAAAACAGTAAGGACGTAGATATTACCGCCAGCAAACTAGTACTGAACCAAACGACAGAAGAAAAGGCTTATGTAGATGCTGAAACCCTTTTTACATATGCGCAGGCAAATCCTAACCTGGATGTAAAAGATACCTTTGGTATAGAGGTTTCTGAACTGCAGGCGGCTGCTGTTCGTGGTGAGGATATTGAAATGCCAATGGGTACGTATTGTGCGGCAGAGGCTCAAAATCCTGGCTTTTTCCAGGCTGTAAGCAATAACGTAGCTTTTGAACAGGGTGGTTATACAGAAGAACGCGCCAGAAATAAAAAAGCTCTCCAAAGCGCTTATAAAAAAGCGTTGGAGAACGACGAGGAATTTAGAACTGCAGTTGATACTTTTAGAAATGAATTGACTGAAGCGGGACTAAATCAAAAGGAAACAGGTGACGTCCTGGCTATTTTAACCAGCCGTGCTATGATTGCTAATCCTGATGACCCTATGCAGTATTTCAGAGATAACCCTTTAAGCTTCAAACGAGTTGTCAGCACTCCTAATGGCCGGTATATGCAAACTAAAAGTGCTAACGAAAAATTGCTTGAGGATGAAAATAACTTTTCTGGTATCGTAGATGAATATAAAGCCGGTACGTTGAACGAAACGAAACCATATAAGGTAATGACTACGCCGCTTGCGATAAACCTTGCAGGCGGTAAAATTTTGCCTGTAACTATTGACGGTGGCAGGATCAACCATATTTTTGAAAAACACTTTGATGGTATGACACCGGACCTTTTGAAACAATTACCACGGGCATTTGCTGATCCTATAATGGTATTAGATTCTTATTCAGGGCGGAAGGTGGTAGTGCTGGATTTGAAAGATGCGCAAGGCTCTACTATCATTGTTCCACTTGATCTTGATGTAAGCCGTGACCGTTATAAAGTAAATGCCATTAACAGCGCTTATGGTAAAGGCGGTGCTAATGGCACAAATTATAATTGGTTTATTGAGCATAATATCAAAAAAGGCAGAGTTGTATATGTAAATAAAGAAAAAACCGCCAAGTGGTTACAGTCTGATAGCAGCGATTCCGCTATCAAAGGCACCGACCTTGACGGTTTTCTTAATAATAGTATACCAGATGAAAATGCACTCCGCAAGAGACGAGAAGAAATGCAGGGATACTACCAGGCCGAAGGGAAAACTAAAGGCGCTATCACCTGGGACGAAGAAGGCAAAGCAATTATCAGCCTGTTTGAAGGTGCTGATATGAGCACTGTTATTCATGAAGCTGTCGGACATTACTTTATTGAGAATCTCATGCGTGAAGGGGCTCTCCCTAATGCTACAGAGCAGATGAAAAAAGACCGTCAGACTATGCTTGATTATGCAGGTGTAACTAAAGACTGGGATAGCTTGTCGCAGGAAGAAAAAACAGCAGCACATGAACGCTGGGCAGAGGCCGCAGAAACTTATATGCTTGAAGGCAAGGCACCTTCAAAAGAGCTGCAGCCGGTATTTAACAGGTTCAAAAAATGGCTGCTTGCTGTTTATAACGCCGTTTTTTCGGATAAGCGCAGTAAAAATGCTGTTCCAATCAACGATGAAGTAAGGCAGGTTTTTGGCAGGATGCTGGCCAGTGAAGAGCAAATATCAGAAATGGAGCGTATTGACGGTTATTTTTCTGCTTTGCCAGATGTTGTATTAGATGCACTTTCAGAACCACGTAAGCAAATGCTGCGTAATTTTGCTGCTAAAGCTCACGATAAGGCAGTACAGTTATTAACAAAAGAAAGCCTTGTTAATTTCAATCAGGAGCGTAAAGACCGAATTCAAAAATATCGTGAAGATGTAGAGCCGCAGGTTAAAGAAGCGATTGCAAAACAGCCGTTATATATGGCTTCGGAGCAGATACTTGATATTGTATCTGATTTAAAAACGGCTAAGGGCATAGCTAACAGATATTTAGAAGGTAATTTTGATGAAAGTAAAATGGCAACTTTTGATATGATAGCTGAAGCTAATGGTTTTACTTCCGGTGACGAGCTGGCTAAAACGATTATGTCAGAACCATCTTTTAATGGTGCGGTTAACAGACATATTGATGAAATGGTGCAAGACGCCTTCCCTGATATTTACAAAGAGAGAGGGCTTGCTGAAGAAGCTGCACGTGATGCTATGTATAATGACGAGAGCGGTCTTTTGATAAATACAGAAGCACAGCTTATTGAGGATAAAGCACAAGGCTTGTTAAAGGGTCAGCGTGATGCTGAAACTCTTAGAAAACTTGCTGTTGCACGCAGGCAAACAGCTAAAATCCAGGCACAGATGGACCTGCAGAACAGAGTGAAATTAAAGGATGCTTTGAATACCCAAAAGTATATTACTGCCGAAAGAAACGCTGCGGCTAAAGCTGCTGTGGCATTGGAAAATGATGATTATTCTGCGGCGGTCCGATATAAAAACGTCCAGGCGTTTAATCATGCTTGTGTAGTTGAAAGCGTAAGACTGCGTAATCAGTATGCTAAGTGGCAGAATTATTTCAGGAAGCAGGCTAAAGCTAAAAGGGAAACGTGGGGTAATGAAAGAAACTTTATTCAAGCAGCAGCAATTATGGAAAGGTTCGGTTATAAGCGTAAAGATTATTCTGATTTTGAAAAGACAGAAACTTTATCAGACTATCTGAATGATATGGATGATCTTTATGACAATGTTGCAGTTGCTGATTGGATAATGGATGAGGATGTTAGCATTACAAATCCTCGTGAACGTATGACGGCAAGCCAGCTTGAAGATATAGTAAATGCGCTTAAAAATATCAAAGCGATCGCTAAACAGGAAATGAGTATCAATGCTTTACAGAAAGGTGCTACCTATGCTGAATTTAAAGCTGAAGCACAGGAAACACTTAATAAGCTGAAAACTATCTGGAAACCGCAGGTTGGCGTTGCACAGCAGCCTACAGTAATGGAGAAGCTAAAAGCATCTTTACGCAGTACGGACAATCTTTTTGAAATGATGGACGACTGGCAGTATGGATTTTTCAGCAAACATTTTGGCGCAGCTATCCGAGAAGCAGCCGATAATGAAACAAGAAAAATTTTAGAATATGAGGAAAAAACAGCGCAGGCTTACAGGGAATGGCTGCCGGATAAAGCTGCAGAAAAGGCGGCCGATTATCAGGAAAAATATGACGAGCTAGGTACTTCTGTAGATAAGCACGTTTTATTAAAAATGCTTATGAATTTAGGCAACGAGAGCAGTGCCAGAGTATTGTGCAGCACTAGACCGGTAGGTTTTGAAAATTCTGCTTTGTGGGTAGATGGCGATATCGTACAGACTAAAATCAATTTGATTGACTTCTTAGGGCGTAATCTTACTGAAGCGGATATAAAATATGCACAGGATAAGATAGACATTGCAGAGATGTACTGGTCTGAAATGGAAGCTCTTGAAACTCGTTGGACAGGTTTTAGTCCTAAGAAAGTAGAAGCGTTGCCTGTAGAGCTGACGTTATCAGACGGCAAGACTGTTGTTATGCGTGGCGGTTATTTCCCGCTGATGCGTGACGGTGATACTGGTTCTAAACACGCTGGGCAAGAAGTTATTTCTGATACTGACCCCAGACAAGGCCGCAATATTAGAACAATGAGCACCAGACGAGGCCATTTAAAAGAACGTGTTAAGGCTAAATATCCTGTTAATCTAAAACGTGGAGCAGAGTTTAATGTTGCTATGGATGCGATACATGATCTGTGTTTCCGTGAGGTTATGGGCGATTTCCGCAAAATTATGAACGATCAGGAAATGTATACTCTGATTAAAGAAAAATTAGGCCTGGCCGATTTCTCCGCCTTTAAAGAATATCTTGAACGTGCGGCAAATCCTCAAGGTACTAACAGCGGTTCTGTTGGTGAAAGCTGGATGGGCAGTGTTGCTAACTGGCTTAGGGCTCGTACTGTAAATGCTGCTATTATGCTTAATCTTAAAACTGCCGTTCAGAACTTGGGTAATCCCTTGCTTTATGGTAATGCTGTAGATGGTTTTGGATATAGTGATGTCGTTGCCGCTGTGAGCAATTACAGTATGAATATACAGCTTGCAGAGGGCTATAAATCGGCTAAGGAATTTGTTTACAGTAAATCCCCTTGGATGAAAGAAAGGTCTGTGCTTCCTGATATTTCCCTGCGGGATATGAAAGAAATGGAAAGCCTGAATCCTATAGAAAAGAAAGCTGTTGAATTTGGCACAAGATTGCTGGTTGCTACTGATAATCTTTCTGCTATTCCAGTATGGATGCAGGCGTATGGCAAGAAAATCAGGGCTGGTGCAGGCGAAGCAGAAGCTGTGGACTTTGCCAATACGGTTATTAGACGTACACTTGGCAGCAGCAGAGTTACGGAGGTTGCACCGCTTTTGCGTGGCGGACCTATGCTTAAACTGTTTACTACCTTCCAAGGCTTCTTCAATACACAATATAATCAGTGGGCCAGAGAGTATAATATCTTCTTAAAAGAAAAAGACATAATGCGTCTTACTTCGTTTGTAGGAGCTAAGTTTGTAATGTTTGCTTTTATAAACTTGATGTTGTCGGCCGAAGATCCATTTGAAGAAGATAAGGATGAATATCAAAAGATATCAAAAGAACTGCTTACTTACCCTATGAGTTTAGCTGGACCGGTTGGGCAGGTTGGTAATGCTATCTGGAGCAGGGCTTTAGGAATGCAGACTTACGGGTATAGAATGACTGCGGTACAAGGCACGATAGAGCAAATGGAACGTGCCGCCGGTAAGGTGCAAAAGGTTTACCAGGACAAAGCAGATTATGACGAATTGGTTGAGCCTACTGCTACATTTGTTGGAACAGCATTAGGCGTGCCTGCACAATTAAACAAATTATTCTTTAACGGATATGATATCTTGTTCAATGATATGGAGCCGGAAGTTGGCGACATCTTTAGACGTAGGCCGAAAAAGGAACGGTAAAATAAAAATACCCCCTCAAATTTGAGGGGGTTTATATTTTCTCAGAATCCATTGTTGTATCTATAAATTGCGTCATTTGCTTCACGGATAGCCGCAGCTTGTGCTTCTTGAATACGCTGGATATCATTGTTACAGTTTTCTACATATTTCTTTGCTTCTTCGACATAAAGTTCAACTTCATATTTGCTCGGATTGTAAGGTAAATATGAATTGAATTCTGGATACATTGACAAACTTAAATTAGATCCACCAAAAACATATGCAAACGCTATACTTGAACACCATAAAATAGAAATTATTGAAATTATTAGAATCCTTTTAAACATTAATTCTTCTCCTTTAATATTTGATTTGTTTTATATGCCTATATATTTTCCGTTGCCGTCACCAATTAAATTTAATAGGTGAAAAAATAATTCTTCACCTATAGATCCTGGAATAATAGGTTTTATTTTATAAAGTGGTTTATAAGAATCTTCTATTTGACCATTTTTATAGGCAATAATGTACAAATTTACTAAGGAAAAATCTTTTGTAAAAAAAGTAGTTTGTATTAAAATCTGTTTATTTTCAGAAGGTTCTACTCTTGCGACCCAGGCGGTTGCTTTTGTATCGTCAAATGTGATTGTTCCTCTATCTATAAAATAACCAAATTGGTTATCTGAATCTACCCAGCTCCAGCGAGCTGGATCTAAGTTGTTGGCAGCACATAAATTTGTGATTAAAGAAAATACAAGAATTAAAAATAATAAAATTGTTTTTTTCATAATAACCCTTCTTTTATTATTTCGCACAATTAAGTTATTGGCTATATTCCTTTTACGCTGCCGGTAAAACCTATAGCAGAAGTTTGACCTTTTGAATTTATCCCAAAAAATAATGCCCAAATCGGATTATATTTATTATGATAGGCATACCAATAGGATACAATTCCGTTATATTCTGCTTTAGTGTTTTTAATAATGGTTCCCGGAGTTCCGTATTTAGAAACAATTAAATTTTCTGAAGAGCCAATTGATATTCCTCTTATAGTTGATACGTTGGGCTTAGTACAAATAATTTTATATATTTTACCATAGTCATCTTTGTTTATAGTTGGCTTATCATTATAATTTAAAGTTATAATACCATTTTCAAATAATATAGTTGCTTCACTACTTCTGGCAACACCGTCACTATAAATATAATTTTCTGTCAGGATTTCGCCTAAAATGCGTGAAGCATCGTTAATAGTGGTATATTTTTCTGCTTGTAACGGCCCGCAATTGATCAAGAATAAGTCATCTACATTGGTGCTACCAGCAGCAATAACTTTGGCAGATAAATTGAAAATAGATAAAAAGATAAAAGCAAAAATAACAAGTGTAATTTTTTTCATAAATAATGCTCCTTTCTTGTCACAATTATATCACATTTATAAATTATTGAAAATAACACTTGACTTTTTGAGTTCACTAAAATACAATGATATTATGGAACTCAAAAAAGGAGGTGAAATAATGAGTCCAAGAATTGGCAGACCAAAAGCAGATAATCCTAAAGACATTGATCTGAAAGTGAGGGTCGATAAAAACACTAACGATGCTTTAGAAAAATATTCAAAAAAAAATAATATAACTAAAGCTGAAACAGTTAGAAGAGGGATTAAGCTTCTGCTACAAAAAGAATAAGGTATCGCCCTGTCCGCTAAAACAAGAGGCAATACCTTATAACACCACCCAAAAGGATGATAAATACATTATATCATTTCTTTTGGGACTTTGAAAGGAATGTTATGATAATGAATTTACAAATTTTTGAAAATGATGTGTTTGGGAAAATAAGAATCGTTCAACAAGAAAACGAGATTTTATTTGTTGCTACGGACATATGTAAGGCTTTAAATTTGCAGAATGTTAGCAAATCTGTACAGCGGTTGGATGATGATGAAAAGGGTATAATTTCAAGTTATACCCTTGGCGGGAATCAAAACTTACTCGCTGTCAATGAGTTTGGATTATACAATTTAGTTTTGAGCAGCCGTAAACCCCAAGCTAAAGCGTTTAAACGATGGGTAACGCATGATGTTATCCCGGCTATACGAAAGACTGGAAAGTATGACGTTAAGCAGCAAACACTTATTGAGAAACCTTATAAGCCTACGGTAAAATACTGGAAAGGCGTACCGGTGTTAACTAAGTTAGACGTAGCTATGATTTTAAATGTTGATGCGTCGTCGATTCAAAATTATATTCGTAGACCGTGGTTTATGACAGAGAATGTAGATTTTTACTTTTTGCGTGGACATGACTTATTCGAGTACCGCAGAGAGAATAAAATCAAGTCTACGATCGCTGCCTTAATAGTACTTACTGAAAGTGGAGTTAGAAAGATATACGAAGCTAGAAATCGAAAATTTACACCTGCTGAATTGTTCCCGGTGAAATCGTCGTGTGAGCCACAAAGACCCATGCTTGTTAATGCGCCTATGAATATAGAGCTGCAGAAGAAGATAAAGGATTTAGAAGGCAAGCTGATTGCTTTGCATGAAGTATTAAATTTATATAACCGTTGTAATACTTCTGAAAAATCTCGTTGTTTTGCGAATACTCTTAATGAGCTGGGGTTACAGATATTCAGTAATATTCGTGCAATTAGCGATGTAAAATTAACTTCATATGATAATTATGAAATTGGCTTCCGTTTGGGAAATATGATGACTAGATAAAATGGGAGGCATATTTTTATGAAAAATGAACTGAAGATTTTTGAAAACAAAGCTTTTGGTAAAGTTAGAGTAATTGAAAGAAATAATGAGCCTTGGTTTGTAGGTAAAGATGTTGCAGAGGCGCTGGGGTATAGCCAACCAGCTAAAGCAATTAGGGAACATGTAAAGGATACTCATAAAGGGGTGTCTGAAATGGACACCCCCGGAGGCAGACAGCAAATAATAATTATCGACGAAGCTGGATTATACTCATTAGTCCTTCGTTCAAAATTGCCAGCTGCTGAAGCTTTTCAGGAATGGGTAGTTGCTGAGGTAATTCCTTCTATTCGCAAAACTGGATCGTATTCTGTAAATCAGGATATGAAGGCCAAAGAAGTAGAAGCTCGATTAAATAACAGTCGTGCAAGAGTTGCATCGACATTCCTTAAAGTTGCTCAAATGACTGATCTGCTAGAATATAAGCATATCTGCCAGCAGAAAGCAGCAGAGGTTTTGAGCGGCGTGCCATTACTACCGATGCAATCTATAAACGAAAATACTTTATCTGCTGATGAGGTCGGCAAAGAACTTGGCATCAGCGGTAATATGGTTGGCAGGATTGCGAACCAGCATAATTTAAAAACTGATGAATATGGTAAATATTTTTATGACAAATCACGTCATTGTCAAAAACAGGTAGAAACATTTAGATACTATAGGAAGGTAATTCCAGTAATACAAAGTATTATTGATAATAAAAAAGTAGGAGCGTAATATAAAATAAGAAACACCCGCTCTCCGTGGAAAGATACGCGAGTGTTTCAAGCACCAGCCGAAGCTGATGACAATAGTATAGCAGTTTTCGGCTGGTATATCAAGGAGGATATACCATGAACGGAAACAGGTCGTCGTGTCCTGACGAAGAAAAAAGGGCATTGGAGAAATTTGTCGAAGTTGTAAGAAGCACATCTCAAGAAGAATTTGCAAGAAAATATATAAATGAAGATAGTGATAAAATGACAGAGACAAAAAGCGAGATCTCCACCGCTGATAGAAAAGAAGTAAAAGAACAAATCAAAGGCGGTGTAAATAATGAATAAAGTGCGGGAATCATTTAGGGAGCTGTTGAACAAATTGTCTCCGGCGCAGCTTGAAGAAGTAGCAGCCATAGCATATGAGATAAAGAAAGAACGTGAATCGTCGTCGAAGGTAGTTCGGTTTATGGATAAGTCCAGCCGGCGTTGTTATGATCAGGGGTATAAGCTTGGTCTGATGTTAGGAAATAAATTTTAAAAAGTTTCCGACAAAATGCCCTTTAACAAGAGTTAAAATAGTAATGTAAGGTTATTGGATATGAGAGCAGAGGCGATGTAAAAAATAAAAAATGTATCCGACAAAACCACTATAAAAATGAGTTAAAATAGTATCATAAAGTTAGTTAGAACTTAATAGAAAGCGCTTACTTCGGTAGGCGCTTTTTTATTTGGAAGGAGAGACGAGTTATGGAAAATTTAATACAAATCATTGATAGGCAGGTAGTTATTTCTAATCGGTATGTGGCGGAGCATTTTGGGAAACGTCATTCTGATGTAATTAAAGCCGTTGAAAACATATCTTGGATTTGCAGGCAACCGGCGTAAAAGTTCGTTGGTTTGATGAACACCGGTACATAGAACAGGAGTGAAATTATGGATAAAGAGGCTATCATACAAGACCAAATAAATTTACTGTTGGAGGAGCAGAAGAAGGCGACGTCTTTAGATGAAAAGCTAAAGATAGCAACTACTATAGCTAATATGTTAAATGCCGATACCGTAAAGGATGCGCCCGCTTCGACTAAGATATAGGGAGATGAAAATAAATGACAGTACAAAATACCACGGTTAAGGATATTTATGTTGGCAATGGTGCGACGACTAAATTTCCTATAACGTTTCAGATGACAGATCATCCGGAATATATCAAGGTATATATTACTGGTGATGACAGTGTTGCGAAGGAGACAGAGAATTTTACTGTTGACTTAGAAGCAAAAACTGTTACTTATCCTGCTGCTGGCGATCCATTGCCGGATGGTCATAAGATAACTATTTATCGAGAGCTGCCATTATATCAGTTAATGAAGTTAGTTAATCAGGGACCTTTTTTTGCAGAGAATATTGAATTGTCTTTTGACGATCTAACTTTTATATGTCAGCAATTAAATGAAAAATTGAATAGGACATTATCTGCTGGTATTGATGTAAGTAATTTTAATAATACTTTTCCGGTAAAGGCTGGAATGAGTTTTAGAATCAATGATGCTGGTGATGGGCTTGTGCTGACGGAGGACCCGGCGAGGGTGTTACCTTTAGCTAAAGATGTATTAGAGCAAACGAAACAGGTCAAAGAGAGCGCCGTTAACGAAACAACAAATATTAAAAATACTGCAATCGAAGAGCTGACCGCTATAAAAGATGCTGCGGTAAATGAGACTACGGAAATAAAGGATGAAGCTGTCGCTGCTAAAAATACCGCTGTTGAAGCTGCGGCTACTGCGGCAGAAGATGCTGTCAATAACGTTCAAACGTTACTTGATGAAAAAGTGGCTGCCGCAGAAAACGCAAAAAGTGCAGCTGTTTCTTCTGCTGAATCTGCATTAGCAAGTAAAAATGCTGCGGCTGCATCACAGTCGTCTGCTGCTGCCAGTGCAGAAACAGCCCAGGCTTCGGCAGAATCAGCTTCTAGCAGTGCTAATGCAGCATTAGCAAGTAAAAATGCAGCATTAACAAGTGAGAATAATGCGAAAGCTAGTGAAACCAAATCTGCAAAAAGTGAAGAAAATGCTAAGGCTGCTGAAACTGCTGCAGAAAATAGTAAAAAAAGTGCTTCAGATTACGCTAGTGCGGCTTCTAGTAGTGCTGAATCTGCATTAGAATCTAAAACGTTAGCTGCAGCATCAGCAAATTCAGCTTCTGCGAGTAAGACAAGTGCAGAAAGCAGTGCTAAATCAGCAGCATCTTCAGCAACTACAGCTACAGAGCAGGCAGATAGAGCGCAGGGTATTGCTGACAGCTTAGAAGGTTTAGCTGGCATTACTGGTATAGCGACAACAGATGAAGCTATCGCTGGTGTAGTTGATAACAAAGCAATGACGCCGTTAAAGACGAAAAAGGCTATAGAGCAAGGTACTAATGTTTTTACAGCTTTAAATACTTTCAGAGCAAACATTGCTGTATCAAACGGCACAGCGGCAGGCAGCAGTGGTAATATAAATTTTGGTATTTCTCCAACAAATGAAACAGTACAAGCAAGAATTGGGACGGATAATTTAGGTGGATTATTTTATAACACAAGCACAAATCAACCTCATATATTTAGGGTTGGAACGAATATTAATGTGTTTGCCATACGTGACGATGATACAAAAGTAACTTTTTCTAGCAATAATAATCCCTTTGCAACGGTCACACGTGATGGTGTTGCAAAATGGTTAGGTAATGCAAATACCGCTACGAAACTAACAACCGCCCGCACAATAAACGGCGTAGCATTTGACGGTACGAAAGATATAATTGTAGACTCCAACCCAGTGGGAACAATAATCGCCGTGGCATATACAGGGGTGCCGGAAGGATATATGCACTGCAATGGTGCAGCAGTTAACAGAACTACTTATGTTAATCTATTTAATAAAATCGGTACAACTTACGGTGCTGGCGATGGTAGTACTACATTTAATTTGCCTAATACTGTAGCTAGATTCCTAGAGGGCGGCATAGGTGCCGGAACTTACTACGAAGCTGGGCTGCCTAATATTACTGGTAATATTTCAGCATTTAAATCTAGTATTAGTGGTGCGTTTGTAGGAAGTAACAATACTAACAGATACGATGGTTGGAATGATAACGAAGATGAATATGCAGTATCTACCAGTTTTGATGCTTCTCGTAGCAATAGCATTTACGGTGCAAGTACTACTGTGCAGCCGCCTGCTATGACTGTAATTTACTGCATTAAATATTAAGGGGAGAACAAAGATGAAATTATATTATTATGACGAGAACGGATATTATCGTGCAATGTCAGAAGCGTTTTTAGACCCGCTTGAAACAGAACTGCAAGGGAAAGAAGTGTGGCTTATACCACCGCACGCAACAACTATTGAGCCACCATCAAGCGCAGATGGACACATTATAAAATTTAATGGGAAGACATGGGAACTGGAAAAAATGCCTGATCCGGAGCCGGAACCAGAACTTACGTTAGAAGAATTAAAAGCCCAAAAGCTTAAACTTGTTGATGCATGGACAGCAGATAAAATTACTGGCGGTTTTATTTCTCAATGCACCGGTAAACTTGTGAGGTATGATAGCGATAAAGATACTCAGCTTACGATGCAGGGAATTGCACTGAATGTCAGCACAGAACGTTTTGCAAACGAATATCCTTTGGGATGTCCAGTCCGGGGCTATAAAGAAGGAGAAACTGAAAAAACAATACAGTATCTTAACGCTGCTCAGGTATATACCTGGTGTGCTGATTTATCGTCTCATATAGGTGCTTGTAAGCAGCAAGGATGGATTAAACAGGCACAAGTAGAGGCAGCGTTAAGCAAAGAGGATTTGGACGCTATTATATTAGATTAGGCGGTGCAAAGATGGTTGAAATGGCAATGGCCTCAATAACAATCTTTAGCTTTTTATTTGGCATAGTAGGTTTTGTATTTAAGATTTGGATAATAAATCCTTTGTCTACGGCGATAGAGAACCTCCAAAAGACTGTTGACGCTTTAGCTAAGACTATTAATAGGGAACAAGAACGTACAACAGATTTAAAAATAAAATTTGCGGAGATTGATCAGAGGGCAAAATCTGCACATAACAGGATTGATGAAGTTGGTGAACGGCTATTGCTGGTAGAAAACAAATGTAATAGCTGTTCATGTAAGGATAAGTGATATTTATGTTTGAGAAAATAAAAAACTTAATAGTAGGTGCTAGAAACAAAGTAGCCTCAATGTCGCCAAAAATAATGGCTGTCATTGTAGGCTATTTTATTGCAGTAGTTTTACTGGTACTGACCTATTACGCTGCGTGGATGTATATGTGGTTGTGGTTGGATAAGATTGTTATGTCTGATCTTCTGGCACTGATAAGAGAGGTTATAGGCCCGGCTATGGTTGCATTTGTCACTTTCATAGCTGCAAGTTTGGTAGATAAAGACGGGGACGGTGTCCCTGATAAGTTTGAAAAGAAAGTAGGAGATAAAAATGCTGAGTGAACATTTTAGTGAAAGTGAAATGAGCTGTCACCACTGTGGACAACTTCCTGATGGTGGTATTAGTGGAGTTCTGCTTGATGGGTTGGAAAGATTGCGTACTATTGTGGGTAAACCTATATATGTAACTAATGCATATCGTTGTCCAGAGCATAATGCTGCTGTAGGTGGTGTATCAAATAGCCAGCACGTACAGGGAACTGCAGCGGATATCTATGTTGATGGTATGGGGGTATGGGAACTGGCGAATATTTGCAAACAGATTTTTGACGGTGTTGGGGAGTATTACGGTCAGGAGTTTGTGCATGTGGATATGCGTGACAATGGTAATTCTACCGGTGTATATCTTTGGGACGATCAGGAATAAATATTTGGAAGGAGGTGACTAATATGGAAAAACAGCGTATTTTGATTTGGGCTGGTATTGCTCTTGCGATTCTGGTAGGGTGCATTACTTATTACAATCTGTAAGATAAAACCCAGCCACAGAATTAGCCTGTGCGTTGTTTTATCTCCAAAACACTAGGGAATATAAGTGGGAGTATAGAAAACGGCGCACAGGTTGATTATATTGAAAATAGAACTATCTTAATGATAATGAAATAGAATTTAATTTGAAAGAAGGGCAGAAAGTGAATGAAGAAAAACAAATCAGGTATAGCAAGTATCTTATTATTAGTTGTGCCCTTATTGCTGTGCTTATCATTTTCTTTAAATTGTTTTGCGGAGGAACTTCCGGAAACAATAATGATGTCCAGGGAACAGTTCAACGAATTGCAGACGATAATAAACAGACAGGAAAATCTGTTGATAGGGCTATCGAACACATTGGAACTGCAGCAGATGAACTCGAACGAGCTGAAGAAGCTAATCGAAGAGCAGCGTTTATCTTATCAGAAGATAAGGAGCGAGCTAATGCTTGCGCAGGAATCATTGTCGAACTCCAAAAAAACAATAGCAGAGCAAAACAAATCCTTGCAGACGTTGAGCTCTCAAATAAAACAAGAAAAGTCAAGAAGTGAATTAAAGCAGAGACAGAATGCCTTTTGGGGATTTGCAGGAGGGGTATTAGTAGGAGCTATAGCAGCGAGCAGGTGATTATATGGATACTTGCCGTTTGCAGGCAAGAGATTGGCTTTCGCAGTCCACACGAAAGGAATTTGAAGCAATCATTTCAGAAGCCAAACTAACGCCGCGGCAAATAGAAATTATAGAACTCAAGTTTATTCACGATCTTAAAAACTATCAAATAGCGATGAAAATAGATACGTCAGTGCAAACGGTCGAAAGAGATCTGCAGCAGGCGTATAATTCAGTTAAGAGAGCATTAAAGGCAGTCACATAATAGTTGTGGCTGCCTTATTTTTTATGCCCATATTAGGGAATTATGAGGGAATGTTTACGGATTATAAGAGCTGATTTAGGCGACAATATAAGTAAGAAACGGAGGCGATAACAATGTATGTAAATCCTTATGCTCCTGTTAATCCAGCAATGATGGGAGTAACTCAGCAACGTTTAAATAATTATCAAGCTCAAATGCCGCAGATACCGGCATATCAGCAACAGCAGTTTGTTCCACAACCGCCTATGCCCCTGATGATGAAAGGGCGTACAGTTGCAAGTTTAGATGAAGTAAAGGCTGCCCAAATTGATTTAGATGGAAGCCTGACATATTTCCCTTGTCCGGCCGATAATTGTATTTACGCAAAAGCTATTGATATGAATGGTATGCCGGTTATCCAAACTTATAAACTTTCGTTTGAAAAAGAGGCTATACCTAAACGTTATGCTGATGCAGAAGTAGTAGAGGCCCTGCAGCAAAAAGTAAGCTCATTAGAGCGTTATATGAATATGAAAGGGGAGAATATAAATGCAAATGAATCCGTTCACAATGATGCAAATATTCAATCAGCTTCGCAGCAACCCAAACCCGATGGAAGCAATGCAGAAAATGCTGGGGAACAATCCCCTGTTTGGGCGCGCAATGGAAATGGCGCAAGGTAAGTCTCCAGAACAGTTAAAAGAAACTGTTATGAATCTCGCCCAGCAACGTGGTATTGATCCTCAACAGGCTCAACAGCTTTTATCGCAATTTGGTATTAAAATCTGACCGGTGGCCACCAAAGGATTTTAAACAATAAATCTAAAGGAGATGTTCTATATGACTATGGAAGGTACTGGCGTAATGCCTGTATACGATTTGAATAACCGTACCGCAGCAGCAGACGGCGCAGGTTTTGGCGGCGGCTGGATGTGGGTAGTAATGTTATTCTTCCTGCTTGCCTGGGGCGGCGGTGGATTCGGTGGGTTCGGAGGCGGCGCTAATGGTGCTGTAAATACTTTGACTAATGAATTTCTCTATACCAATCTGAATAATACTTTAAATCAAGGTTTTACTCAAGTAGCAAACCAGAGCTTTGGCATTCAAAAAGACTTGTGTCAAGGTTTTAGCGGTGTACAATCTGCTATTGCTGAAAGCCGTTTTGCCGCTCAGCAATGCTGCTGCGAAACCAATCGTAACATTGATGCGGTTCGTGCAGAAAATTACAAGAACACTTGTGAGATCACGACTGCAATTCATGCAGAAGGTGAAGCAACTCGTGCTTTGATTACTGCTAACGTAATGCAGGAATTGCGCGATCAGCTTCAAGCTGCTCAACTGCAACTTGGTAACGTTGCTCAAACTACCAACATTATCAACGCAGTACGCCCGTTCCCGCAACCGGCTTATATCACTTGTAGCCCTTATACGGCTATGAATGGCTATGGCTGCAACGGCTGTGGTAACTGCTAATATCCGCTGAATGCGTGACTAAGAAACAGGGGAGCTGTCACGCTTCCCTGTTTTAATTTAAGGAGATGAATTATAAATGGCAACTTGTAATTGCAGAACTATATTGACCACGGCTGTAGCAGTAAGCGGCAGTAATTTGGTGTTGACCATTCCTGACGGCACTTATGAAAACTGCGTTAGATATTGTATTAGGATAGCGCAGGATATTCCTTCTACTGCTACAAATCTTATGCCAGTAGTTATTAAAATCGGTACTGGTGCTACTTTGTATAATGTAAATCGTAAATGCGGACATCATTTATATGCAAATCAGGTAAGAACCAGACGTAATTATTCTTTGCTGGTAGCTGCTGACAGTGCAACCTTTGTTCTTGAATGCGGCTATATTGCTGCCTGCAACTGTGGTACTGTAACCGGACTGCCTGTAGCAACAGCAGAACCTGCAGAAGATAATACTGAAGTTCAGACCGTAAAAAATACTAAGGCGGTGAGCAAGGATGCATAAGTACGAAGATTATATTGATATCGTGGACGGCGATGAAATGAAAGAAGATGAAATCGATTGTATCGTCTGTGGAGCATTGGAAAAACTTAAAGCACACGATGAAGATGATTATGAAGCTGTAATGATGAAAATTCATTGCGTAGCTCATGGACCGCACTTCGATGAGCATCTTGCTAAAAAAGCCGTTTCGGAAATGAAAAATGTTGACGGCACTGCTGGCGAGCATTGGACGTTAGAAGAAACAACCCGTGTCATGGATCAAAATGGTATTAAAGCCAATAAGTATGATTGGTATTACTTATTGAATATGCTACATAGCGATTATTCTCACCTATGGGGAGAAGATGTTGCTCAGTATGTTAAATTTGCTAAAGCGTACATCAATGATCCTGATGCTGGTACAGGTAAGGTATTTTATCTGTGGAGAGCTGGGAAGCATCATCATCATAAATAAAGATTGCATAAAATAACCTCCCCAATTATGAGGAGGTTATTTTGCATTCGTCAAAAATTCGTCAAAAATAAGTTGCAGAAAGGTGTTAAAACCTGTATTTTAATTGTGACGTTAATATGTCATAAATGGCATAATAGCTACATTCTTCTGGAATTGGCTATAATTGTTTAATTAAATAACACTTGGTATTTAAGTTATTAAAATCCTTAATTGTACTGTATTTAAGCCGTTTATTAAAAAATCGTCAAAAATTCGTCAAAAATTTATTGCAAAAAAATTTGGGATATTGCACGTGAAGCATTTTTTCTCATGTCATCATTATAATGAATGTATGTTTTGCTGACAGTTGCGACTGTATCACCAATAAGGGCAGCTACTGTTTTTATATCCACACCATTTGCCAATAAGGTTGTAGCATAAGTATGACGAAATAGATGAATATTAACATTTTCGTTTAAGCCTCTTAGGATATTGACCGGTGTTAAATAGTTTATGTTCCAAAATATTAATCCACTTATATGTAAAGCGGATGCTTGTCTGTATTTTTTGAGTATTTCTAATAATATTATTGGTGCTGGTACTGTTCTATAAGAATTATTTGTTTTTAAAGGTTTTATTAGAATACTGTTATTTGCGTCTCTCGTTAACTGTCTTTCAACAGTAATCGTACCATTAACAAAATTAATATCAGACCATTTTAATCCCATTATTTCACCAAGCCGTAGCCCAGAAAATGCAGCGATACAACAGATGATATATACATTGTTATTCCGCGTTTTAACTCTTTCTAAAATAAAATTTAATCGTTCCCTGGTTAAAGCATTTATTTTTTGTGGACCATTAATTTTTCGTGGTGTTATTTCAACACTTGGATCTTCGATTAATAATTTATAGGGAGAAACCGCTTTTTTGAAAATGTTTTTGATTTTTGCAAGATACATGTTAGCTGTGCTTGCTTTATAATTTAAAGAATTAAATATAACTACAATATCATTATGAGTGATATTGATTAATTTTAAGGTTTCTAAATCAGAGAATGCTTTTATTGCTTGTCGATAGTTTCGTAAAGTATTATAGGCTATATTCCTTTTTATATTGTTTAGGTACATTTCCGTAAATTCACCAAACGTTATACTATCAATACTATTGTCCATATATATTGGCGCATTTGCTTTAACTTCTTCTAGTAACTTATCGCCTGCTATTTTTGCTTCTCTTTTGGTTTTAAATCCTTGTTTTGATTTTTGTTTCCAACAACCACGATTATCTTTATAGGATAATATTACTTGAAATCCTTTATCTTTTTCTCTAAAAGTGAAATTATACTCCATTTTTTCACCTCCTATATTTTAAGTTTTTAAAGTGTTAAGTATTAAAATAAATATATTGTTTAAAAAATTAGATTATATTATACTAACATTGCCGTTGTAAATATTTTATTTTTGTTATGGCTGCTACCGGGCGTTTGGTAGCGGTCTTTTTTTTATTTCATTTAGACTCGGGGAAAGATAAGATCCTTATAGAATTATCTTGTCCGTCCCCTTTCTTCGGGGACACTGGGTAATAATGTGATGCTCCTTGATTCCTAAAACATAACCAATCACTTGATTTAGCTCACCAGGCGAAAAATCTTTCATGTTGCATTCGATAAGCTTGATTGTTCTGGATAACAAAGTATCACGCTCCTAAACTGCATTTTTATTTTTTGATGTTTCTGCAGTTAGCAGTCCATCAATAAAGCCAATAACAATATATCTATCATTATCTTCAATTTTGCGGAACTTATCTATAAGAATTTTTTCCTGATCAGATAATACATAGTTATCTTCCTGATCGATATAAATAGGAGTGGGGCGTTCCATTTCTACATCGAATCCCATAAGCCAGCCTTCGTTTACATTTAATGCAACGGCTATCTTGTAGAGATTATTCTGTTTTGCCTTAAATTTGCCTTTTAAATATTGGCTAATAAGAGGTTGGCTTAATCCAGTTTTTTCGGACAGTTCAACTGGCTTTATGCCTGTGACATCTAACGCTTCTTGTAGCCTAGTGGCAAAATCAGTTTTTTTCATTGCAATCATCCTTCCTTCAACTATAATAACACTGATATTAAGAAAAGTAAAGGATAAAATAAGAAAACTAAAATTTAGCATTGACTTAAGAAAGCTTAAGTAGTATAATCGTCTTAGAAACAGAAAAGAAAGGAGGAACGTTATGAATCCGGAATTTGATTATTCAAAACTTAATGAAAAAATAATTAGAACATTTCTTACAAGAACTGCATTTTGTGAAGCTTTTGGGGTATCAACATCGAATCTTTCGTTGAAAATGAATAACAAACATTACTTTACTCAACCACAAATCGCTAAGGCTTGTTCATTATTGAAAATTCCACAATCTCAAGTTGGTAAATATTTTTTTACCACAAAAATTAAGAAATCTTAACAAAAAGGAGCGCTGTTAAATGATTGTAGAATGTCCACACGTTGGAATAAGAGATCTGTCTGAAGCGTGGGGAGTTAGTGCTAGGACAGTAAAAGAATGGCTTGCTAGTGCAGGTATTAAAACAGTAGTACGTGGTCGGTATCGTATATCAGATGTTACGAGATATGCCGATCAGTACGGTAAGCCGAAACTTTCTAATCGAGAGCGATTAGAGGTAATGCAGCTACAAAAAGCCTTAGATAACGCTAACGCTGAAATAGCAGAACTGCAAGAATGTCTGTTGAAAGTGTCAGGAGTAACAGCTGACGCTGTTCAAAAGATAGTTAGGCAGATGAAAAAAGAAACTGAAATAGTAGAAATGAGGCAGAGCAGATGAAAGCATTAATCAAAGTAGCAGGAACAGCAGTAGTGATGAAAGAGAGTATTAAGCAACAGCCTTGTGTATGGTCTTTAACTGCTTTGGCTATAGCAACAGTAGTTAAGCTGATATATGACATAGGTTACGCTATGGGGCAGGTGGCAGGCTTATGATTAGAGATTTTACCGTAGCAACTACTGCAATATTTGTCGGAACATACATTGCTATTATGGCTGCTGTAGTGACTGTAGGGGCGTTGAGATGAGTGAAGAGAGGAGAAAAAATATGAGCGGAAATATACAGCAAGAATCTAAAACATTAGAAGAAGCGGCAAGACCATTAGTAGAATACATCAGAAAATACCATACGCCCATGACTACTGCAATAGTCACAGGCGTAGGTGTTGAGATTTTGAGTACCGATATTCAAGTTTCATTTGATGATGACTGGGATTAGCGAATACGAGTTTCACCGTGTCCTTTTAAAACATTGTGTACAAACTGCCCTTTAGATGGGGAAGCGAGAAACTTGTTGAACAAATCTTCGGTACAGTTTGGATAGCGATAGGCATAACCGTTGTGGAAATGAACCTCAATTACGCCGTTCTCATAACCAATATATTCAACGTTTGATGAATCTACAGCAATCATTTTCATAATATCACCTCCATTCTGCCCAATATTCTCAAGGTGAATAAAGAACTATATATAGTATAAATATATGTTCTATAGCACATATATAGTGTATCAAAATTAACTTTTATTAGCAAATTTTAATTGGGGTGATAGTGTGAACAATGTGAAAAAAGTAAGAATATCAAAAGGATTGTCCAGGTATAAGGTCTCTAAAGATAGTGGTATATGGTACAAGTCCTTGTGTGAAATTGAAGATAACAAGACGGATGTTAAATTATCCACACTTAGGAAAATTGCAGCAGCAATGAACTGTGAAGTATCTGATTTAGTTTAGGAGGAGCGATTATGATAAAGCAAAAGAAAAAGAGCTACCGAAGTTGCAGCTTCGATAGCTCGGGGTGGACATGTAAATTTTACGAAGTTTAGCGTCCACCTTCATTTTAGCAAAAGAATTGGAGGATTGCAAGTATGGATAAATTTGATGATTTAGTATATTCGCTTCGGTATGAAGCAGAGGCTATTCTAGAGAATCTGAAGGAAATGGATGATCTGGATGGTGATGAAGCTAAAGTCAGTACATTGCTGAAATGGATCAAAAGTAGTGCAAATAGTATTGAAAATAAAATTGAAGATTATCAACCTAACCAGGGAATAACAACAGCTGAATTACGTAGCAAGATGATACTAAGCTATCCGGGGAGGGCATTATGATGGACGATAGATATACAGCTGTATCTAATCCGCCAAAAGATGCTTTAAAAGAAATAGAATTTGGTGCATTGCGTGGTAAAAGTGATATTAATCCGCAATGGAAAATAGAAGCAATGACGGAAAAATATGGGATGTGTGGAATTGGTTGGAAATTTGAAATTGTTGATATACGTACTACTTGTATGCAGGATGACGGAAGAATATTGCTTTTTATGCAGGTGAATTTGTTCATAAAAGACGGTGAAAATTGGAGTGCTCCTATCCCTGGTTATGGTGGCGATATGATTGTAAAGAAAAATAAGAATGGGATTGAACCTAATGATGAAGCTTATAAGATGTGTTTAACAGATGCACTCGGGAATGCTTTGAAGTACGTTGGTGTTGCGGCTTCTGTATATCGCGGTTTTTATGAAACAAAACATGAAAAACGGCAAGCTGATAAACGTGAAGAAAAGAAACGTCAAGAAGAAAGCCCAATTCAAATTACGTCTACCAGTGCATCTGGTTATGTAAGATTTATAAATGGTATTCAGTGTCAAGTTAAAAGTACTCGAAATAACGAATGGTATGACGTAGAATATTTAACTCTGAAAAATTTAGAAGAAATTCTTGAAGATGAAAAATATTCTGATGCTTATGATGCTATTAGATCAATGATCAATGCTAAGGCAGCTGGGATGAAATGAAGTTCACGGTTAAAGGGTTACAGAGATTAAAAGGGATGGGATACATAAATTTAGTAGTACCTGTCCCTTTATCAGAGGAAGAAGAAATCAATAAAATCGATCCTGAAAAGCAGTATGTTGTAGAGGTCAAGCAATGGCGCAAAGGGCGTTCTAACGACGCTAATAAATACGCTTGGGTATTGTGTCAAAAAATAGCAGAAAAGCTGTCAGAAGAGAGCTTTCATAGCAAGGAAGATGTTTACAGGAAGGCGATCAGGGAATGTGGTTACGGCAGAATATGGCCAGTGCCAACTGATGCTGTAAACAGAACTATTGAAATTTGGCAAAGCAATGGTGTTGGCTGGATAGCTGAATTGCTTGGTGAATGTCAGAACATTAAAGGCTATAGCAATGTAAGGGTATATTACGGTAGCAGTGCTTATGACACGAAAGAGATGAGCCGTTTTATAGATTGTTTGGTATCTATGGCAAAAGATATTGGTGTAGAAACAAGGCCGCAGGAAGAATTAGATGAGCTGATCAAGGAGTGGGGCAATAAAGATGATTCCAAAAGTAAAGCGGATACGGCTTAAAGGTGTCGCGCTTAAAAAACTTTGTGAAGCAGTATACGACCGTGATAGTGGGTTGTGTGTAAATTGTAGCCGCTTTGTGGAACCTGGTGTAAAACCTCACCACGAGCCGCTAAAGTCACAAGGTGGACAGGATAGGCTTGAAGATATGGCAATGCTTTGTAATGACTGTCATTACCTGCGCCACAATGCCGCCGAGGGTGTTGTAATTGGGCAAAAGGTAAAAGCGTATTTATCTACAAAATATGACCATCAGGAGTAAAGTGCTATGAATACTGGGTTTATTGCTTTACATCGAAAATTGTTAGATAGTCCGATTTGGCAGGTTACGACAGTTGAGCAAAAAGTAATTTTAATCACTCTGCTTTTAATGGCAAATCACAGTGAAAAAAAGTGGTATTGGCAGGGAGAAGAATTTATTTGCCAACCGGGACAATTTATAACAAGCTTGCCTAATATCGTAAAAGCTTGCGGAAATGGACTAACAGTCCAAAATGTAAGGACTGCGTTAAAAAAGTTTGAAAATATGAATTTTTTAACAGACCAATCAACAAAGACTGGAAGGCTGATAACTATAGTAAACTGGCAGGTTTATCAAGGAAAAAGGGAAGTCGATAACAGACAACCTAACAGTCAGCTAACAGACGGTCAACAGACACCTAACAGACAACCTAACAGTCAGCTAACATCTAACAATAATGATAATAATATAACAATGATAAACAATGATAATAATAATAATAACGCGCACGCACGCGAGCAAACCCAAAATGGATTAGAGGTTAACGAAAAAGAAAAAGGCTTTGAGCGATTTTGGGGATTATATCCGTCGAAAAGGAAAAAGCCTGTTGCAAGAATAGCATGGATGAATATGCGTGTACACTCTGAAGAACAGTATGCATTGATTAATGCTGCTGTTGAGCGATACAAAAAAACTAATCAGTGGCAGGAGGAGAACGGAAGGTACATACCTGATCCTGATACTTTTTTGCAGGATGAACGCTGGACGGATGAAATCAAATTGTCTGAAGCAGTGCGAGCTGCTGACAGGGAAGCACAGGAGAAAGACGAATGGATTGCAAAAAATAAGGAGCGCTGGGCAGCGATACCTCCAGAGAAAAGAAAATACAGACTGGCTTGTTTTATGGGGCTGGACTGGGAGGAAGTGAGGGATATGCCATATGTTGGAACTTAGAGAGATAACGGCAGCTTATGAAGTGTGGCAGGCGGCGGGATTAAAGCCAAACTGGGGAAGCGAAGATGCAAAAAAAACTATCGAAAGGCAAACCCTGGAGCGTTATAAATACACAGACATTGAGATGTGGGGCGATACTGTTGATTATATCGCTGATAATAATAAATATTGGCCAACATGGGCAGATATTAATAATACTTTATCAATCCTACGACAAAATAAAATTGGCGCAGAGAAGAAGGCTATTGAGCGTAATTCTAAAGCGGCAAATGAGTTTGTTAAAAAGTTGTTTGCTGATCTTGCTGCCGGTAAAACATTTGGTGAACTACGGCAGCCAATAAGCGAGAAAGTTAGAGCTGCAGCAAAGAGGATTTTCCCTGATGCTGACGATAGCTTTATAAAGCGTAATTACAACGATATCAGCTTTATCGCATACGTCGAACGAAAATGCGCTGAATGTATTAACACTGTTGATTGCCCATACAGCGGACATCAACCGTTTTTGAGAGTAGACAAAGAAAGCGGATTTACTTATGTGGTTGCTGATCGTGAGCGGTGTTATAAATATCATCCGTTAGTGCCTGATGTAGTACCAAAACGGTCAGCATGTCGTCAAGGTGATTTAGCTAAAGTTTAAAGGAGCGGTAACTATGAAAAAGTATGAGTTAACAGCAGAGTTTATAGAAAAATGGGGCAAGAAATTATTTAGGATTAAGGCTTTAATTAGCTTTGGAAATGTTGAAGCTGGTGAACTTGGAGGATATGTAGAAAAAGAGGACAACTTAGCGCAAGACGACAACGCTTGGGTGCACGGCAACGCTAGGGTGTTCGGCAACGCTAGGGTGTGCGACGACGCTTGGGTGTACGGCGACGCTGAGGTGTACGGCGACGCTTGGGTGTACGGCAACGCTGAGGTGTTCGGCAACGCTAGGGTGTGCGGCGACGCTAAGGTGTGCGGCGACGCTGACTATTTATTGATCGGTCGCATTGGTAGTAGATTTAGTTTTACGACATTTTTCAAAAATAAAGACAAAGGTATAACAGTGTCTTGTGGTTGTTTCTTAGGGACTATTGCCGAATTTAGAGCTAAGGTTTCCGATACACATGGAAATAATAAGCATGCAAAAATATATAACCTTGCTGCAGATATGGCAGAACTACAGATTTTAGGGGAAGAACATTTTGAGAATCTGAACACTAATAAGTCAGAACCGTTTTGAGGTGAGATCATGAATTGCGATATATGCCATAAGGATACAACGGCGGGTAGTCATGTAACCAGAGGTCGATATTTTGAGGTGCATATTTGCCCGAGCTGCTTGATGTGGTCAGATGATCCACGGGCCGTGAAGGCACGGGAGATATTTAATAACTTTAAAAGATTGCAGGATAAGGAATGCGTTAGCATAAGTAGCGAGGATCAACATGAAACTAATGAGCTTATTTGATGGCAGTGGAGGATTTCCTTTAGCAGCAAGCTTGTGCGGGATAGAGCCTGTTTATGCGGCAGAGGTTGAGCCATACCCGATAGCCGTTACTAATAATCGTTTTCCAAAAATGAAACATTTGGGAGACGTTAGCAAAGTTAAGGGTGGAGAGATAGAGCCGGTAGATATAATCACATTCGGCAGGCCTTGCCAAGATATGTCGATAGCCGGAAAGCGTGCAGGATTAAAACACGCCGATATAGGTGACGAAGAAACCACTCGTAGCGGATTGTTTTTAGAAGCGATCCGAATTATCAAAGAAATGAGGGAAGCTACTAATGGAGGATATCCAAGGTACGCTGTTTGGGAGAATGTGCCCGGAGCATTCAGCAGCAACAAAGGAGAAGACTTTAGAACCGTGCTTGACGAATTCATCAAAATCGTTGAAAAGGACGCCGTTATGCCTGACGTTCCGAAAGCAGGCTGGCCTTACGCAGACTGTTACAGCGGCAACGGATGGAGCCTTGCGTACAGAGTTTTTGATGCACAATACTGGGGAGTACCCCAGCGTCGCCGTCGAATCTACCTTGTCGCAGATTTTAGAGGACAACGTGCCGGAGAAATACTACTTAAGCCAGAAGGCTTGCGAAGGATTTCTGCGCAGAGCGGAACGCAGGGGCAAGAAACTGCCAGATGTGCTAAAAACAGCGTTGGAACAGCAATCGGCGGAGTAGATAGGTATAATCAATCGTTTTTGCCGGGACTTGCACAAACTTTGCGGGCTCCTGGCGGCGGAGATTGTACACCGACAGTGTTAGCACCAGTCGGCAAAGAAAAAACCGTGGCGGTGCCTGTGCATTATATAGTACGCCGTTTAACACCTACAGAATGTGCAAGACTTCAAGGCTTTCCTGATTTGTGGGGATATCTGGACAAAAAAGAAAGTTTCACTGATGAAGAATATAAATTTTGGCTTGAAGTACGCAATACCTATGCAAGAATCAATAACAAAGCCGTTAAAGACTACACAAAAGCACAAATGCTCTCATGGTATAACAAACTGCACAGCGACAGTGCAGAGTACAAGATGTGGGGCAATGGAATAGCTCTACCTAATGCACTATATGTTATGCAAGGTATAGCAGCAGAAGCCGAGATACCGATAAATTTATTTTAGTTAAAACGGCCGCGCATACTAACTATATACAAGCATAAAGGGAAGTATACCCCTGCGGAGGTGATTAGCCCGTAGGGGGCGGCCTTTTAATATAAGCAGTTGATGAGATTGAGAGGACGATAAGACGATATGAATAAATTTAAGAAATACTGTCCAAATGTATGGGTGGCGGAATGCGAAGAAGAGTATGAAAAAGGTGACATTATTCAGCTTGAGACGAAATACGGAAAAGAAGTTGAATGCGAAGTTTATAACTTGGTGTTACAAAAAGATGATAAATATTTTTATTCTATTGTCCGAACTGATGAGCAAAGTTACGCAGAACGCAAGGCGGAAAGATACAACAACGCTGCCCTAAAAAATCAAGTGAAAAGCAATGATAAGTGGAGAGCGGCGGAGGAAGGTAAAGAATTTCTTGTTTTAGGCGAACCAATTAAGGTTGGGCATCACAGTGAAAAACGTCATCGTGCCTTAATTGAAAGGAACTGGAAACGGTGTGAAAAGGCTGTAGAACTTGCAGATAAGGCAGCTGAACAAAAGAGCAAGGCTGAGTACTGGGAAACCAAATCAAAAGAAATAACGTTAGCAATGCCCGAAAGCCTAGAGTATTTCTCAGCTAGACTTGAAAAAGCTGTTGAATATCATAAAGGATTGAAAGACGGAAGTATACCAAGATCGCATTCTTTTTCTTTGGCTTATGCAAATAAAGCCGTTAAAGATTTAAAAAACAAAGTTGAAATAGCTAGATTGTTATGTGGATAAAGAAGAAATTTTCTTTTAAATATAAGCGGTGGTGGTAAACTATGAAACCAATAAATATAAAAATTATGATGGCGTTAATCGAAAAAGAACCAGGCGATCAGTATGTACCAGTATTGAAACCAGTACTTATGCAGATACTGACTGAACTCAAACATCTACGCCGAAAAAATAGCCAGCTCGGTGGCCAAAATGCCCGGTTAAGGCGAGAGAATGAAGGATTAAAAGATGCCTTGTAAGTAAAATTCGTTCTGACAGCGTAACGGCGCCGGCGAATTTACCAGGGACAGAATCCAAACTGAAATATGGCAATAGAGTTACCGAGGTAGACGGTATCCGTTTCGACAGCGAAAAAGAAGCTGACTATTACTGGCAGTTACACTGGATGATGCGCGAAGGTACAGTAAAAGAGGTTGAACTACAGCCAAAATTTGTTTTACAGCCTGCTTATGAGGTCGCAGGTAAAAAGATAAGGCCGATTATTTATCGAGCTGATTTTAAGGTGACGAAAATGAAAATTAAAGCTTATGCATGGGACGACGAAGATTACGGGGGAAGTTATTTTGTGTGGACTACCACGCCGGGAAAAGCTAAAGCGTTACTTGCTTCCGAACATGATAGAGAATTTACAGAAATGCGGGTTTATCGTGTTCCGTGGGCTGATAAATATGGAGATAACAAAATAATACCAGCAAAAGAACTTTTAAGTAATGGCTGGTGGCTGTATTGCTCAAACTGTGGGACACGTGTTCAGAATGATACAGCAACAGTTTTAGATGCAGTAGAGGTGCTATGTGACGAGTGCGCGAAAGATTGGAACGAGAAAAGAGGGAAAAAATGAAGATAGAAGATTTGAAAGTAGGCAGAGTATATAGAGCTAAACGCCCTAGAGTTGTACACACATTGGGCGGCAGCTATATCAATGATAGGCAGATACTCTATATATCGCCATTTGAGGAAACTATTCAGTACGATAGCCCTAAAGTCGGTTTTGGGTCAAGATATCCAGTGATATCTGTTGAAAAATTTCTAAAATGGGCAGCTAAAGATATAACAGATAGCTTGCCGCCTAACGAATGGGAAAATATAAGAGGTGCAAAAATGGAAAGTACATATATGACTTTAGAAAAATATGCAGCGACCTTGAAAGTCGGTGATGAAGTTACTATAGAATATCATTCAATGGCTGGCGATAGGCAGACAATAGAAAAAATTTTAAAAATTACCAAAAGCGGGACGATTTATTTAAGAAGCACAAATTGCAAGGACGCCATAAGATTTAGAAAAAATGGGCAATGGCTTGACAATTTTGGTTATCAGGGTGGATTAATTAGCGGATACAGTTTAAAAAATCCATATAAAAATCCATTTGACTTTACACGGGTAAAAATATAGGAGGTGTGCAAAATGAGAAAATATATGTCAATATCCAACCCAAGCCACGATAGATTGATAGCTTTTATCAATAAATACTATACGAGCAGTGGCTGGAGAATAATAAGTATAGTTAAAGGTAATGGTGATTTTTGGGCAACATTGGAGAAGGAAAAAACTCCCTAACATTTTTGGAAATAGAAGGAAAGAGGTAGAACTATGGCAAAAAAGAACGTGAACGACAAATAGAAAAAGCTTATATATTCTACAGGCGTCGGGTTAAAACTTTGCTTGCTACTGGGCGTTATCTTTTAATCATCAACACAAGGAAATATAAGCAAGATAAAATTAAAAGCCCCTAGCGTCGATTGTGTGACACGCTAGGGGCTTTTTCTTAACCGTTATTCACGCAATCGGGACATTTACAGACAGAACGCCATTCAGTACCGACTTGCTTTTGTTTAGAAATAGTCCAGCCTAAAGACCGGGCTTTGATTTTTGTCTGACCTTTTGTTGAAAATGGGAACAGCTTTACTGCCCCGCATTTTTCGCAAACGACACCTGAAATGATACCTTTTAAATTCACTTTTTATACCTGCCTTTCAATATTTTTTCTCGACATTGCAAACAAACTGTCTGCTGAACTTTACGGTTAGATATAGCTGCTACAGCTTTGCTTATGCCGACACCGCACATGATACACATATTCCGTGTGTCATCATCTTTAGGTGGCGGCGTATTTGGGGGCTTAATAATTGGCGGTGCTTCTTCTGCCCGTTCCCGCTTAACTGGGATGATTTCAGGCAAAGGCTTTTCTTTGCCTTTTTCGACGCTGGCGGCAACTAATGCGCCGACCTGCTGCGCTGCTTCAATTCGTTTCTGTATCTCGTTGCGCTTGGCGTCCGGGTAGGCGAAACGATAGTTACCGTTGCCGTCTTTAATCACCAGAGCTTTAATGATACGCTTTGCTTCGTCGTATTCAATTTCTGAAACGAAAAAAGAAACATCATTGCTTAACGCTACATTTTTCGTTCGATTGTTGATATACGTTTCATATTTTTTTAGTATGAGCTGAATTTTGGGGGAACTGTATAATTCCCGCCCTATACCCCAATTAGTAGCAGCACGTTTAAAGGCGTCGGAAGCGCGCCCCTTATTCGCCGAAACGTTGGATAATTCGCCTACATCTTCTTTAGTTATCCATTCTCCAGCTTCATTTTTTATGGATATTCCGCAGATGAAGTCGTTTCCTTCTGCCCTGTGCGTTCTTTGCCAGCTATCCGCCCCGACGTATCTATCAAGATAGTACATATCAACACGAGCGTCTTTATAAAGCAGTAAATCTGCCTTGTAGTATTCAACACGTTCGCCTTGTGCATTCTCGGCATAGCACTTAATGATACGGTTAACGCGTATCTCTATATCTTCTGCGTTCAGTAATGGGAATTTAATCTGCATAGCTTTGCCCTTCTTTCTCATTAGTAATCCTTTAAGTTTGATTAAGCACATATTTAGTTATATTATTTATGTGTAGCGGCTTACTCCTTTTTTACGTCTGTGCGTCTTGTGCAGGCGTTTTTTTATTCGTCAAAATCCGCTGTTAAAGCTAGATGTTTTTCAAAAAATAAGTCTTTCAAAATCTCGACTAATGTTTTAACATCCGCCTTTTCTTCTGAATAGCCAACTATGTTGCACAAATCAACATATTCAGTATTGAGCGAGCCTGATTTAACAACTTGCGTAACAAATTGATTTATGTTATCGCAATGATAGACTTGTGACGGCTTTACAGGCATCAAGTAACCGTCTTTATTCGGCATTAAAGGATTTAATATGACCCTCATTTCAAAATCACCAGCAGCGCAAGAACTGCGCTTATAAAGTAAAGTAAATTCAGTAAGCAATGTCGCTGATTGCTGACCGTGATAAAAAGTAAATTTAATATCTGACTAAATGTGTCGAATACCGCTGTTGCGGCAACAACACCAGTCCCTAACGCCATTAACACAAACCTCATTTGTAGCCCCCCTTTATTCTCATTATAAAGCGAATACAAGAAGGTGTCAAGTGAATTTTGAAAAAATAAAAAGAAAAAATCCCTAGAATGTATAGCTGCATTCTAGGGATAACCTACTAAGATTTTTTTAATAAATCATACAGAAAGGATACTTGTTTTAAGAAAAAAATTGTTCTTGTGATGTTCTTGCTACTTAATCGACGTTAGAAACTACCGGGAGCAGCTTTTGATTCGTTTGAGAACAGGCATTGCCCTCCTAACGCATTTGTAATTACAGAATTATTATAAACGGCACGGCTAAAAAAATCAAGCTAAAAATTTTTACAACTTTTATTTTTACTATATCTTGTGTTTTTATAGGCTAATACTCCGGTTCACATACTATATATAGTTTATACACAGAGTTATCCACATTATCCACAACTAGACAAATTTATCAAATGAGGTTAAAATAAAAAAGTAGCAACTCTTTTCAGAGCTGCTACCTCATACGCAAACGCAAGAAATTTCGCAATGTCAATAAAAATGTTGCTGACACTAATTATCAACTTATAACCTTATAACCTAAAGCAGGGTAAACGCCTAAACTTATAGCCTATAGAAGTTATGGGTACTTTTTCTTACGCCTATATAGAAATTATATCTAAATTTCACAGTAATGTCAATACAAAAAAGTAAATGCTGACACTAGATTTTAACTAAATATAGAAAAAATTCCTTACCTCTATAGGAATGACACAGAATAACCCCACCTGTGTATAAAAAATGGTTGGTGCTGCAACGAGCCAAGTTTATAAAGTCGTTGCCCCTACTGATTTTCTAATTGCAAAAATCAGTAGCCGCTTTAGCTGTAGTGGGCTTTATGCGGGGGGGAAGTTGGCAGAGGTCAACCTACTCTGGTATGGTGTATATACCTTTAGACAGGCATAGTCTATAAAATATACGGCTGGCGGCAACGGGCGCAGAGTGCGCGGGGGTAAGTCATGGAGCGTGGGACGTTGGGGACGCTATGAAATGGCTAGCAATTCAACTATACAGCGACGGCGGGGACGCAATCGCAAAAACCTCTTTTCAGTAGACAGTAGTAATACTGTGTGCTGTTAGGGGTTTTTCTGCCTACCAGCTTCTAACAGGGACTATATTTTTTATTACCCTATTGACAAACAGAACAGAGGGGGGCTATAATATAAGTAAAGATAGGAGTTGATAATTTGTTTGAGTGGAAAACAATAATTAAAGTTGCTGCCGCCGCTGGATTAGTGAGTTTTGCGGTTAAATTAAGTGCCGGACTTGCCGAAGTGTTGATAGAATATCCTATATGGCGCGGCTGGTTAGGTGGACTGTAGAATGGCTAACATGATAAAGCAGTATGAAAAAGTTAGGGCTTTCAAGTGTTCTAGCAAAGACTTTCCCGAGCTGGGGAGTATAGCTGTATTCGCGTATAACTACAGTGAAGCTAGATATTTAGCTAAAGAAACGTTCAAAGAGGTTAACCCGGCAGTAAGGTATTTAGGTATTAGGGCAAGTATTATCTTGAAAGACGTACCCAAAAATTTAAATAATAAAGTATGCTTCAACGAGAATCACGAAGGGTATGAATTAGTTTCAGAATTTTTATAAAAAGAAAGGGGTAAAACACTATGCTACAACTTATGAATTATTCAACTAAAGAGGAATTTATTAACGACCAGTACGAAAAACTTTCAGAAACAGGGAAAACAAAATTCAGGATGAAAGTTGCAAAAAAAAGCATTGATTTCGATAGAGCTTTATATCTATGGTCATTTTTCGGCTGGTTTGGTTTTCATCAGCTTTATTTAAAAAATTATGGCGCGTTTTTCATTCGCCTGTTTACAATGAGTTGCTTTTTAACTTTATGGTTTAAAGACCGTTTTAGCCTTGAAGATGACGTAAAAAAATATAATACAGAAGTCGAATTGCAAGCGATTTTAGAATTGATTTAGGGGGATAATATGAACGCTCAAGAAGCAGCTAGGATATTAGCTAAAGAAAACGACAGTGTTGTCGTTGTGGGAATAAGAAGGGAAGCGTCAGGCGATTTAATCAGCGACGAATGTTTTTTAAATTTAGATGAATTTCACGCAGCCGTGGCGTGCGCTAATTTAGTAGGATACATTTTGAAAATTCAAAAGAGGAAAAACTCTATAGACCACATATTGAAAGGCGTAAAGCAGTTAGTTGATATGGGTATTCCGTTGGACGAAAAAAAAGAGAGGGGCTAAAACATGGTAAAGAAAAACGGCAGTTTAAAATTAAAAATTGCAGCTTGTAAAAAATGCAAAAGTCAGCCAAGACTAAAATTGGGACTATCCTTTTACTTTGAATGTAACTGCGGACAGTCTATATCAGGCGCATATGGTGACGGAATTCTTGAAACGACTAGAAAATGGAACGAAGCCCAACGCGAGGACAAAAATGTTTGAAAACCAAACCTTAAATAAAAATCGTGTGCTACCGTCTGCTATGATATTAGACAGATTGAGCATAGAATGTATTGCTAAAGCTGCAACGAAAGAAAAAATCATAGAAAGCTGCTGCATTTCTAGCACTAAATTAGTTGAACAGTTAGTAAAAAGCAAGCCGCAATACAGTAAGATTGTAGAAAAAATGGCAGATGTATATATATCGTTATCGCAGCTATTGATAGCCTTACCGATACGGGACGACGATTTAAACGCTGCCATAAAACGTAAAGTTTCGAGAAAGCTCAAACATAATCCGACATTAATTAAATTTTGAAAAAGCAGGGCAAAAGCCCTGCTTTTTTATGAAAGCATAAGCAGCGTACAGGCGCACGGCATAGACGATTACTTTAGGAAGAAATAAGGGAACACCCCTTGTTTTTACTGTGATATAATATAGTAAAAACAAGGGGTGTATTTTATGTGGACAAATTTATATGAAAACCTTAAATATATAATTAACAGGTTTGCGAATATTGATGTATGGGCATATGCTGTGGCTATATGGACTTTTGGATATAGGACATTCGGTGAAGGGTTTTGGCACGTCGTGATATTAGCTTTTGGATTAGTGCTTTATGATACATTTTTAAAAATCGTATATATCAGTAAAAAATATATACATGAAAATTTGATGCCGGATATACCTATTGAATTTATCTCACTCCGTAAAGCCTTGTATTACTGCTTTAAAGCCGAAACATGGGAAAAGACTTATTTAAACAGTGCCGCCCTTTCAAGGGTTATAGAAAAATTGCTGGTTTACAATGCTAGTTTAGTCATTGCATTTTATGCTGGGCAAGTAGTTCCGAATATTAAATTATTTTCAACAAATTTAATTTTAAACGACTTTTTGCCGGGTGTTATCACAGTATGTATATTAGTCGTGGAATTATCCAGCATAAACGAGAATCTAATAGAGTTAGGATATAGCAGTATTGCTCATGCAGTAAAAAAGGTTATTGAATATGTTGTCAATAAATTTTTGCCTACCACGAAATAACGTGCTAAAATGGTAAAAAGGAGTGATAAACATGGTCAAAGAAATCCAGTTTCAGCGTAGTAAACAGCGCATTTTCGCAATGGATGAAAGCTATAATGTCATTGGTGATTGGGAATGTCGTGACGATTTTGTTCCGGGCTACAACGAAGCAGGCGACCCCCGTGGAAGCTTACCGGACGGCGTTTATACAAACGTAAGCGCAGAAGTTACTAACGGCGCATATGGCGCAGCTTATGGCACATTCTATATCACTACCCACGACCCCCGAGCAAGAGATATTCATGGCGGCGGCAGCGGCTTGCCTAATCCGTTTGCAGGGCGTCAAGGCTGGGTGCCAACTTATGGCTGTCTGCGTATGCAGAATATCGACGGTGAAGAATTAAGCAGAATGATTATAGAAACAGGAAACAACGTTGTTTTAACAGTAGTACCATAAAAAACAATACTTAACATTTACGTCAAAAAGCAGGGCAAAAGCCCTGCTTTTTTATCTTGCAATTAAAAAAAGACTTGAC
>ENA-OWPM01000138-OWPM01000138.1-human-gut-metagenome-genome-assembly--contig:-NODE-138-length-98323-cov-60.876786_pt1 | contig 98323 bp, 93 predicted proteins | sample MGYA00248267_ERZ651852 | MGnify/ENA primary metagenome ERZ651852 (study PRJEB26924, sample SAMEA4378228) | human gut metagenome | biome: human gut; feature: human-associated habitat; material: faeces... | reverse complement strand
TCATTTGGGGATGTAAGATCAGAGCCCTTGCTGCCGCAACACGCTGACGCTGGCCACCGGACATCTTGGACGGAAACTTATCCAGAACATCAGAAATTTCCAGATAGTCAGCCAACTGCTTCAGCCGCTGGCTGCTTTCTGTTTCGGCTACCCCATGCAAGGAAGTCGGGAGCAGGATATTTTCCCTGCCAGTCAGGTTGTCCAGCAATTCAAAGTTCTGGAATAGATAACCAACTTTTTTGCCACGGTACTCGGCAAGAGCCTTTTCCTTGAGGGATTGCAGAGTATCTCCCTCCACCTGAATGCTTCCACCTGTAGGCTGAATCACAGTTGCAATACAGTTGAGAAGCGTGGATTTGCCGGAACCACTGCTTCCCATAATACCGAGAAACTCTCCCGGCATGACCTGAAAAGTGATTCCGTTCAGTGCTCTCGTCTGGTTTGGCAACGTCCCATAGACTTTGGTAAGATTTTCAATATTCAAAATTGGTTTCATGTGAATGCCTCCTATCCATTTCTGGGTAAATGATAGCACAGAAGCACAATAAATAACACTTACAGTCGCTGTAAGGATTCTGTTCCTGTTTTCAGAACAAGAATGACGCATCAAGCGGAATAAGTATATGTTTTGTAAAAACGTCGGGTGACAATGAAAAAATATACTGGACTACCGGATTGGCTAACTTGCATTTCTTTGTCAATTCTGGTAACCGCTTCAAACATGGAAGTTTCTGTTCTTACTTTTATTATACTCAATCAATAAAATCAACACGGTTCAGCAAATTTTAATTATTTCCAATATGACAAAATTGCTTCCTGTTATATTTATCTATTTCTTTATTTCTCTATTATTCCGATCCGGTCTTCCAAAGGTATAAATAAGGTGTAAATTATTCGTCAATCATCAAAAAATCCTTTAAAGCCTAGGCTTTCACAGCATCCATTAAACACTGCCGTGGCAGATGAAAAGTACTCGTATCATAAAATTCTCCTATCATTAAATGCCAAGATTTAGCATTTCACAGCCGTGTGTAGTAGTAAAATCGTAGTAGAAATCACAGTGTTTTACTACCGCAATTTCAGGGGTTCATTTGAACACCCTTTTTACCCTAGGGGTGTTCATTTTCACTTGAGGCTGTTCACTTAACAAAGGGTGTGCGGATTGCTTTACTGCACACCCTTGCATTTGTAAGTTCATCCCAATTCGGCTCAATGACCAGCATATTAGAGCGATTGAAATTATCTACCTTGAATGAGATATCTGAAAATCCGCTTAAAACAAGACAAGCCTTCAGAATGTATCTTATGATTTTTGTGGCATTCATTGTTCTTTTTGTTCCTCTGTTTTTATTCTCCCTTGCTATTTTTGCCTTGCCGATATATTCTCTCTTTAATGAAAATCCGCAGTTCAAAAAACAGCATAAACAGCGTTGCAATTAAAAATCCAATCATCAAAATCCTGTGGCAGACAGCAAAATAGGCAATATATGCCACGATAGCCAATAAGTACACGATAACCAGTATGTGCCATTTCTTAGCTGAGCTATCGGCAATTATTTTCTTTTTTACAGAAATATCTCCCTTTATCAACTCGTCCAAGCTCAACCCAAATTCATCACTAATTGCAATCAGATTGGCAACATCGGGAATGCCTTTATCCGTTTCCCATTTGGTAATTGCCTGTCTGGACACCTTTAACTTTTCAGCAAGCTGCTCCTGTGAAAGACCTGCCTGTTTTCTTTGTTCTCTAATTTTTTCTCCTAAACTCATTTTTGAGACCTCCTTGCTATATATTTGCAGGCTCATCATAGCGATTTTGCAGGATTTTCACAAGAAACAACCGATTACATTTATGCTACTTAGCGTAGCATAGCATTATATTCTATTGCTTTGTGAATGAACGACCGATAATAAACACTCCAACGAGCATTTCTCCGACGGATATTCCCATCATTAAGCCGGATAGAAAATCTCTAAAATCCGTTCCGCCGTGCAACTGAGAAAATGCAAGCAAAGCGATTCCCATTACAATCAGCAATATACCGAAGATTGACATCTTCTGCCTTTCCAGCTGCTGTATCCGCGCAAGCATGTTCAGTATTTGTTCTTCGTCAAACACTCGAATGCTGTTGTCATCCTTTACCTCGCCATCCATAAGCTCGGATATGGTAATACCAAGCTCCTGACACAGCGGTTTTACAATACCGTAGTCAGGCATACATTTTCCACATTCCCATTTTGATACGGTCTTGTTGGACACACCCAGTTTTTCTGCGAGCTGTTCTTGGGTTAAATTTTTCTCTTTTCTTTTCCGGGCAATAAATTTGCCAATTGTCAGTTGGTTCATAATGTTTTACCTCCAATGTGTTTTTGCTTCTTTATTTTAGTGCTGCCTTGTGCCAAAACACACCTCTCAAAAGGAGAATTTGCGTGGAATCGCCAGTTTTAATTTCAATTCATTATTACTGCCTACAACAATCCACCCAAGCCTGCATTTCTCCATCCAACACTAAGCGTGCATATTCTATAGGGTTGTCAATCGCAAGAGCGTTCAAAGCACATTGTGAATTAGGTGTAGTTTTCAATCCATCCTCTGCCTTATTACAGTCAATTCGTAAAAGCATATTATCAAAAGTAGTTATATCAATGCTATTGTAGCGTTGGTTATATGTAGCATATATAAGTTTCATAGCATTTTCATCCTTTCATTGTTATTACAGATAAGCCGGTAGTCCGGTAGTATTGATAATTTATGTGTATCCTAGAATTATCCTTTAGAACGTGAAACACACGGGTAGCTGACATCATGATTACCGTAACACCATCTCCTAAAATTGATATACAAATTTATAACAGTTTTTCTTACAAATAAATCTCCTTCAGCAACTCCACACCCTTATCTCTGTCAAAGGGCATTCCCATCTGCAAAAGTCGTACCTCCGATTCATCTACTGCACTGATTTCCTCAATGTATCTATGAATACTTTCTGTCACCAGACCTTCTGATTCAACTTTTGTTCCTGATGTGACAATCTGAAGCAAGCGGAATACATCGTACTTATGCTTCTTTAAATCCTTTTCATTGACATGCTCGCCAGCTCTCTTTCTGTCCAAAAGGTTAATCCACGCATACATTTTGAACGGAATCAGATGCTCCGCCCCCAAAACACCAATACCATCAACCACTCTGCGTCCGGACATCATAAATTTATAGAAGTCATCATTCAAAAGAATTGCTGATAAGCTGGAAGTATCATCATCAATATGAATCGGAATGATTCCCTCTTTTATTTCAAGATGATACCCCGGCTTTCTTGAAAATAACTCAAACATAGTTGGATAACCGAATTTTCCTTCTGTGAAGCGATAAAAGTGCATATTCTGTTCATTCTTCCATCCGCACTTATAGCCGCCTTCTTTTATGTATTCCCAGAATACGCTCGCAAATTCCGGGAAGTTATCCTCCATAATCAGGATCATATCAATATCTTTTGTCGCCCGAAACGGCAAGTCTGCCTCTGAGAGCAGAATATCGCAGGCAGTTCCGCCGATAATAGTGTAATAATCCGTATAATTTCTAAATTTTTCTCTAAAAGAGTCTATGCCCGGTATCATTTATAATTTCTCCAACAGTTCCTCAATACTCATTTCTATTCTTTCGTCTTCATTACCTTGGAATGTACATGCCAGTGAAACAGGATCAACACACCCTTCTTTTGCAAAATAGAAAGGATTGTATTTCCATAATTGTACCTTCAAGCAGTCGCCGGGGTCTTCAGATCTGGCATCCACAATTTCCAACTGATCAACAACTTCCTCTCCCTTGTAGATTGCACGTTCCTCTATTCTTGGTGGATTCAATTCGGACTCCTGACTAAGTGCGGTTTCACCTGCAATAAATGATTTGAAGGTCACTTCACATCGCATAATTGTAATTTCTTTTTGAACTGGATTAATCAAATATGCTTTTGCATTCTCATAATACTCTTTGCGTGAGTAATTCCTCCTAATAGCAATCTCTGTTCCGGATTTAACCTGCCAGATGAGTCCCATTTCCTCTAATTGTGCTGTTGCCCTTGTAATGGACGTCTTGGTAAGATTCAGCTTGTTCGCAACTTCACTTTTCAACGCAGATTCCTCGTCATTCATGTATAACAATTCAAGGAACACCATCTGTGTTGCCGGCATCATCTTATCCGCTTTGACAAGCTGCTTTCGATACACATCCTGCAATACAATTCCCATAAATGGTAAGAATACATTTCCCGGCAAATCCACAAACGGGACACCGCTTTTTACCAGAGCATTTCTCATGGATATGCTGTTTAACGCTACTTCATATGCTACTGGGCACTGCAATGCTTCCTCATACTTTGCCTTCTGCCTTTTCATTGCAGCAACACTTAGCTCTGTTTCCTTCATAACATCTATGACTGCAAAGTTAACACCATATATTTCAACCATCGTAATATCACGCATAGTCATAAAAATCGGCAATGGTAATTTTTTCTTGTATTCTGCAATTTTTACTTTGCAGCCGAAATACTGCTCTAATTGCTTTTTCATATGGCGTCTCCTTGTAACATGTTTTTATGTATAATAACATATTTTGTGTTACTTTCCAACATTTTATGTTATTTCATTATAATCGGCCTGATTTCTATACATGTTTCTGGGGATTGATTTGCAGCCATTCTTCTTTCCTTGAAAATGAATAAAAAAGGCCTTTCGTATCCCCTTCGTAATATATTTCGTCCCTTTGCCGTTTTCTTCAAATGTAATCGCACAGGTGATTTCCACTTCCGGACATCTGATTTCCAAATTTCCGGAAGTGCGATTTCATCGCCCTAGAATATTTACCTTTAGAATCAGCTTTTAATACTCTGTCTGGGAATCTATTCTCTCAATACTTAATTCTAAAATAATCTAAATACTCCTTATATTTATCCTGTGCCGTCAAGCAGGTATCTGTCAGATACCCCTTCTCATTATTCCACTCTTTTAACCCACGATAATAAAACATCTTTAAATTATCCTCAATGATAAACGGAACAATATTATATTTCAGGCACTCCTTAAACATAATCAATCTGCCTACCCGCCCATTACCGTCTTGGAAAGGGTGGATTCGTTCAAACTTCACATGAAAATCCAAGATATCTTCAAACGTCTTTTCTTCTTTTGAGTTGTATTCTATCAATAAAACTTTCATCTTATCAGCAACTTCTTCTGGAAGAGCAGTATCCATACCGCCAACTTCGTTCGGCAATTTTTTATAGTCACCGACAGCAAACCAATCTTTTCTAGAATCACTGGTACCATTTTTCAGAATCAAATGAAGTTCCTTAATAAATTTTTCGGTCAGCGTTACTTTAGCATTATCAATAATCATATCAATGCAACGGAAGTGATTTGCCGTTTCAATCACATCATCTACATTAAGTGCTTCATTTTCTACACCGATAGTATTGGTTTCAAAAATATATCTGGTCTGATCATGAGTCAAACGGCTTCCTTCCATGTGATTAGAATTGTATGTCAAATCAATCTGTGTCTTATGATAAATTCCACCTGAATATTTGCCAGCTTTCTGCTCCTGTAAAATATCTAATAAAGTGATAGATCGTTCTTTCTTTTTATTAGAACGCTCTGGCTTTTCCGCATTTTCAGGAATATTCCAGGTCTTGCCAGTAAGAAATGCCCCCAGTACACGCCCCTGCGCACAGTAGTTTCTAACACTGCGTTCTGACAGCTTCCATTGCTTTGCTATTTCAGTAACTGAAACATATCGCATTGTATATCCTCCGTTATAAATAGAATAAATGTACATATCTATATATAGTATACCATGTTATCGGCAATAAATCTAATTGCAGTCGTATATTGTGTGCAATAATTTTGCCGTTTCCGGTATTCTTTTTAAATTTCTTCAATCTTTCCTCTGCCGATCCATACTCACCGTATAATTCTAACAACTTCTGCAACTCCAGAAATAAAGTATCCATTCTCGTATTTATCCAAAAGATCATTCAGAATCTTGTTTTCCATTGACGGCATAGCGATACTCCTCCACAAAGCTTACCTTTTCTTCTCATCAAACAGAATACGCAGTATCAGCAAAATAACTGACTCATGCAGTTTCAGATTCTGCGAAATTCATCCTGATCTTTTTGCCTTTATCTGACTTTTCAATTCTATAACACATCTTTTTTCTGGAACCATATAATCTGATATATATCATTTTCATAAAATCATCCATACTTGCCAATGGAAGTTCTGACGCCCGACGTTTCTGCCGGTCTCTTAATTGTGCTTCCACGTATGTATTAATACGTTCCGGGCTCAAAATCCGCTGCATCTTTTCGGTCATCTTCCGCAATTTTTCCTGCCTTAACTCCAGATTCGACGACACTTCTTCTATTTCCTGCGGATGAAACTCTTTTTTTCCTTCAACTGTCCTCTGATATCTTCCGTCCCCGCTAGCAAAAACTTTGCACGGTTTCAGGGTGTCCTGATTAAAATTTTCGATCCGGATATTTTCTTTCAGCTTACGGTGTAAAATTTCAAAGGACAGTTCCTGATCTTTGCAAGGCAGTTCTTCAAATCGAATATTTTTTTCATCCAATACGAGCCTCGAAAACTCCAGAGTGTCTACCTCTATCGTTGCTGTATCATTCCGCTTATATGCTTTCGATTTATATAGATACGGCTTCAGAAGTCCGTTTTTTACAGTGAGCTTTATCGTCTGGTCATTATTCTGTATCTCAAGCGTATAATCCGGCTGCCTGTCGTATCATTACTATTTTCTCAAGTTCCCTGATTGCTGCGGGGACATTCATAAAATTCGGGGAACTGAGCAGTTTTTCTTCTTCATCCTTAAGCTTTGTATACATGCGGTTTCTGATGATCAGAGCAGCAAATGCAACCAGCATTTTTCCTGCCAATGCATCCCCGGTATAAACTCTCATACTTCTGTTTCTTTCATCCGATGGAAAAACAGTTCGTTCAACAGTTGTTCCACTTACACCAAAGTATAGTGGCATCATCATCTTCACACTTCTTTCCTATCGTGGTTCTCTTGGGAATGTTATATTTCTTGTCCAGCTTATATACCTTGTCATACTCATTCATTATAGTAAGAGACGGGCAGAAAATCGCTGATTTTCTGCCCGTTTTGAGCATTTATTTTCGATTGAGTATTAACTTCTATTGGAAGTTAAGATTTTCATTCATTATCATTAATAGTAGTATAACCCATCTTATTCGCAAATGAAATAGTTCGCATAAAACTTTCTATTTTTATCTGCCTCTGAAAGAACTTCAAGTTCTACCGCCCATGCCCTTTTCATTTCCAATGACTCTCTCATCGACCGCTCCTTACTTACTGTCTGAATCTTCATGGAGTACGGATGGTTAATTGTGGGAAAACTTAATGTTGATGCTACAAAAATTCAAGTATTGCAGATTGAAGAAGATGATTATCTCCTCAGTTTAAGCTGTATCTGATTAAGAAATTTGGTACGTCTAATATTAATAATTCTACTCAAAAATCAAATGCATATTCGAATGTCTCTGAAGTGAATTTTTGTCTTTTTGTATATATTTCCATGTCTCCTTATATGTCCCGGGAACTGCAATATCTGTCCCAGAAATAAATTCTATAAAATCCTGAACTTTTCCTTCATACTTATCAGCAAAATCATCGGATAATTCCATCTTTTCCTCGTCAGAAAAGTCTTTGAGTTGATTGTATAAAACATGTTCGAGATTACAGGAATTGTAATAAAATCTATAGTAAATATCATGTACTTTTCCCGTTGAATATAATTTATACATTATAGTCGACTTATGTTCGTTTCTTCTCTCTGCTGCATCCACATTAGGGGCTTCCATATACTCTTCATAATATTGAATATCTTCCACCTCTGTTTCTCCTTCCCGCACACATCCTCTGGTAAATGCCCCATCTGTATCGGCTATATGAATAATTTTAGTAAAATGCTTCCATTCGTATCCATATTTCTTTCTAATCCCATCAACAAGAATACATATTTTGCTTATAACATTATCTACGGTTGTATTATCATCAGATGTAATATCTCCATGCACAACTGCAAACTGAACCTCTTCTGAAGAAAAATACTCTTTCAAAATGCTTCCGATTGCGCTCTCATCGCTCGGTCCCTCAACAATAACCGCTACCACTTTCTTTTCACTCATTACGCAGGCTCCTTCCTGCTTTTCGAAATGCTCTTGCAATCTTTAAGCTATCAGTTTCATCATAAATAATTTCGTCCTGTCCTCCGAGTGTAATACTTCTAATATACATGCTCCGAACGTTATTGGTATCCTTTACATTCTTCATATGAATATATCTATTATTTGGATTAACGGTCGAAAACATAATACTCTCTTTGTTAAGCATCTCCAATGCCCGAAGATTATGAGCAGTAAAAATCAACTGCCCTTTTGCACTCTTTTGAAAGATATCCAAAAGTTCACCCAACATATATTCAAAAATTCCTGCATCCAATTCATCTATTACCAAACAAATGGATGGATTTGCAAAAGCCTGAATCAAAGCATTTAATATAGAAATTATTTTGATAATACCCTCTGATTCCATTCGAATAGGAATCGGTCTTTTTCCTTCTCTGACAGACATTAATTCTATCTTCCATCCATCTTCCCCTGAATCCAAAGCCTGCTGTCCATAATCTTTATCCTCAATCCTCATTCCGGGAATAATTGTGCATAGTACTGTGTTGATTTGTTCCACAATCGTATGCAGTAATTCTTTCTTTTCTGCATCAAGCACTGCGGGTTTCATAAGCGGAATTGCAAAATCACCTTTCATCCCTATTCTATCACTTTCCACACGAAAAGCCATTGGCAATAAAAAGTTCGCAGTTATCATCCCTGAATGCGTATTCCTAATTACAAATAAATCTTTCAGTGCAAAATCAAATAATTCCCGAATCACAATTCCATAACTTTTAAAATCATTGTTATATTCCTTGCAAAGTATCTCTCTACTGCTTTCCCCAAAAATATAAGAACAGTTGCTTTTTTCTGCTATTTTTCTTGCAACAATAAGATCCATTTTCGTCTCTTGGTTTTTGCCAACCACTTCATCCAATCTTTTCTGCGGTTTAAAAATGCATTCCGTCTCATTATATTTATAATCTATAAAAATATTTTTATTTGTTCTAATGCCATCCTCATTAATTGCACAATTTAAATATTCTCTGTTGATTTTAACTTCCCCATTTTGCTTAATCAGATTAATATAATATCCAACTTCAAAAAGAATATTGGGTCCAAAAATTTTGAATTCAGCATTCACTTTGGCATCTGATGAATCAATGTCAATGTAATCTATCAGATTTTGATCCAATTCCTTACCTATCATGATACGTTGTAAGAAAAATAGAGTATCGACAATAGCTGTTTTTCCAGATCCATTCTGCCCATAAATGCCTAATATCTCTGCTCCACCCAATTTCAGTTTTCTTTCCTTTGCCAAAGGCATAAAAATAGTGCCTTTTTTTACATTTTTTATATTTTCTACTGTTAAAGATGATAACCGAACAACATATTCCCTCATAATTTACCTCCAGTTTTTTGTATACACTATTATAGTACTACAAAAGCATCTGTGATTCAATTATAATTTCCTTTTTGGCATTTTTTATTCTGTTTTTAATATTTTATCAAATAGTATATAAAATTAATAAAGAGGCATACATCAAATATACCTCTTCATCTTCTCGTGTATTACTTCATTTTAATTTTACAATTTCTCATATTACTATTCACTCTTCCAACTTGAATTGTTTATAATCTGCAGTCGAAAAGTAATAATTTCCTGACACTAAAATGTAATACGTATTTCCTTGCGTCAACCGTACACTTTTACTAAAAGATCGTTGTAAAGTTGACCTAGTATTATACACTGGAAAAACAGATGTTTCAGGCAAAAAAATTATGTAGGTGATATGATTATATCTATTCCACAATCATCGTGTTATTGTATTCTTACAAATCAACGAATTGGTGAGATGTGTTTTGTTATATTCCATGTATCTCATGCGTATATGTTTTAATCCGTCCGATGAAGGAATCGAGGATTCTATCAACGGCAATTATGCTATACGTTCCTTTAGGCACATAGATTTCCATGAACAACAAGTACCCGATGCAACTACCCTGCTTAAGTTCAAACATATGCTTGTATCAAACAAGCTTGGCGAGAAACTTTTTGCGGATATCAACAGCCGCCTTGATAAAGCAGGTCTTATGATGCATGATGTCACAGAATTCTATATAATCATTTCAATCATTGCAATGATTGCTTCCTTTGTTTTGAAATTATCTTCAACAACATATGCCGCATCAATATCAATATCCAATGCATCTTCCAATTCTGCAATCAAATTTACTACTTGAAGTGAATCCAGAATTCCTGCATCAAACAAATTATCTCCATTATATGAAATGATATCCTTATTTACTTCTGCAAGTACATCTAATATTTTTTCTTTCATGTCTTTTTCTCCTCTGCTATTGCTTTTTTATACAGTTCACAGTTCATAATCGCTTTTTTGTAAAGCTGATTACTTACTTTACTACCATCTCTTTTAACAACTGTTAACGTTATCTTGATTTATCCAATTTCGTTAATAATCTCATATCGTAGCATCAATTGATTTTCATTATCAAATGGAATATATATTCTATCCTGTCTTTCATCATTATCATAGACTGATATCTTCTTGTATCTTCTAATCTGAATATCTATACCATTTTTTTTAGTCCTTGCAAGTGGAAAAATATTATTCTTCCCATAATCTAATGCTCTAAGAAGCTTGTATATTTCCTTTGGAGAATCGTCTAGATTAAAACATCCATTTCCAGGAATCTCATATGATTTATAAATCCTTCTATCCTTTTCAATAACCTGTTTTTTCCTAATAGCTTGGTTCATAAGTACTGACTCATAACATTCGTCAAATGCTTCTCCTGCTAGGCGCATTTGCACTGCCACTAATTCATACGCCTTAATATCTGCGGTTACATCACACTTCTTTTGAACAATAATATCTCCTTCGTCTACTCCTTCTGTCACATAATGCCACGTTATTCCTGTATAATCTTTTCCTTCATAAATTGACCAACTGGGTGCATTTCTTCCAGGTAATTCTGGAAGTAATGCATTATGAAAATTTATTATGACTATATTCTCACTTGAGACAATTTTTTCTGGAAAAAGATAATTATTACTCGCACTTATTATAAGCGTTTTCTTCATCAGTAATTCTTCAAAATATCTAGTAAGATCCTTTTTATCTTGCAAAATATTATACGGAATTCCTTTTGCTTCAGCAAGTTTCTTTGCAGCATTAAATGGATGAACCTCATGTTCAATGTACTCATATGTATATCCATATTTTGATGCTAAACTATAAACTGTTTTAAGCACTTCGCCTGTAACTACTCCATATCCAATAACTACAACATGATCAAACTGACACTCACTCATTACATCAACTCCTTAAGTTTTATTCTATCAATTTTTCCATTTGCATTAATAGGCATATTTTCCAAATATATTACCTTACCAGGAATCATATACTCTGGAACTAACTTTTCTATTCTTTCCTTAATATAATCTCTGTCAACTTGTGCATCTACAAAAAGAACTATTTTTTGATTTTTTTCGTCATATAAACAACAATTCAACGTAACTTCTTCAAGTGATGAAATTGCTGTCTCAATCTCTCCAAGTTCTATTCTATGTCCAAGGTGTTTTATCTGAAAATCTTTTCTTGAAATATATATAATTTCTCTATATTCGTTATATCTAACAAGATCTCCTGTTCTATAAATTATCTCCGGAACAGCTTTATTTAAAGGATTTTGTACAAATGCACTTCTTGTCTTTTCAGGATTATTATAGTATCCCATGGCTAGTGATGTTCCTCTTACACACAACTCACCCACTTCATCATCTGTAACAAGCTTATCCTCATCATTTAAAACTAAAATATCTGTATTACTCATAGGTATACCAATCGGAAGTGGTTCATCATCTGAAAATTCTCTGTCAACAATATAATACGTACATGCATCTGTTATTTCTGTTGGTCCATAAAGATTTGCATATGTCACATTCGGAAGGAATTTTCTCCAGATATTAAGTTGTTTATTAGGCATAACCTCACCACAGAACAGTACACGCTTAAGCGTATCTGATAAATCTACATTTCTAAATGCTTTTAATTTTGAAACAACGATTAAAGCAGATGGTACCCAAAAGATAGTATTAATTTTGTTATACTTTATATATTCAAGCAATGGAACTGGTTGAAAGAATAATTTCTTCGGAATAATATTAAGCGTTGCTCCCGTTTTCATGCATGAATATATATCTAAAATTGAATTATCAAAATAAAAAGGTGCCTGATTTCCAAATGTATCTTTCTGCGTAATATTAAAAGTCTCTGTAACCCAATCTGTATAATCAATAACAGAACGATGGCAAATAGATACCCCCTTAGGAACACCTGTTGAGCCTGATGTAAATAACACATAAAGCAAATCAGTATCTATTATCTTTTCTGTGTAGGGTTTAACCGCTGTCTCATCCTCCTCGGAGCATATAGTCTCTTCATAAATTATATATGAGCCATAAAAATTAAACTTTTCAAAATTAGTTTTTAGCTTATTTGTTGTAATGACAATTTCCGGTTTCAATACTTCTAAAATTTTATCTACTCTAGACTGGGGCATTTCCGTGTCTATAGGCGAATAAAAACATCCACTATAAGCCACACCCATAAAAGATACCAGTACCTCTTTACCCTTCTCAAGATAAACTACAATCGGCTTTTTCATCTCTCCTTTATTGAGTTCTACTATCTTGTATGCAATCGCAAGGCTCTTACTTCTATATTCCTGATAAGTGATATTCCCAGATATATCTTGAAGTGCTAACTTATTTGGTAACCTTTTGGCTGTCTCATCAAGCCATGATAATACAGAATTTTTCATAATCATTTTCCTCACTTATATTATATTTGGTCGATCTTGATCTGCGTCTGCTTTGGTAAACAATGAATTATATTCCCTTGAGTCAACCCATATGTCAATGTTCTCTTGTACAAACGGTTCAAAATAATTTGGAATTATATTCCCATCTTCCTCGTTTACTTCTACAAATCCTGCTTCATACACATCTTCTTCATTAATACCAGCGCAATAAAAATCAATATACTCTGCCCCATCTGTTTCACTAAGTAAATTTTTTAAAAATGCTCCTATTCCCGAAATAAGAGTGCGCTCACCTATATAGTCCACAAATCTAATAGCTATTCTGTCTTCATATATTTGTTTTCTAAAAATTATAAGTGCATCTACGTTTCCATCCCTTTCAATGCCATATACATCATAATCATATATTGGATGGTTAAAAAATCTATGATTTATGTACCAGTAATCTTTATATGGAGTTGTATGCACGTATTTTCTACAATCAAATTTTTTCACTACCTCGTTAATATCATGAAACCTAATAACATTGTATTCCTTTGAACCTTTTTTTCTTTTAGGGATTTGTTTTACTTTAGCTATCTTAAAATCGTTAAAATCAGCTAGCATGTAATAATGATGCATTTTGCATGTGTAACGTTTTAAAAGTACTTTTAACACAGGGATGGCTGTTTTCGGATTATCTCCGACATCCAAATCACATCTGCATCCAGTCAATTCTTGTCTACGCTTAATTAATTCTGCACCGAGCATCCCCATATTGCCATCAAGAACCTTCCATATACTTCCCCATACATCCATATATTCTTTATCATGAGAAGCTTTCAGAAATCCATTTAAACACTCAATAGTTCTTTTATTTTTATCAATTGCCAATATAAAATTAACCGTTCCATCATCCTCAAGAAATTCATATTCAAAAAATTCTCTATTAATTGCCATAATATGTCCTTTTTTCCAATGGCTATCAATAAATTCCATAATCTTCTCTATATCATTAATATTTGCAACCCTGAATTCATACTGTTCATCATAACTATTCAACATGCGTCAATCCTCTCATATGTCATAAAGTTTGTAGTTTTCGCTTTTTGGTGGAAAATCATTGCAATCAAGTCTTGGCAACTCTAAGGCTGCATCCATACATATGTCCGCAATTTTTACTTCTGTTGTAAAACCAACACAAGCCCCTTTCATCTTAATATAATCAAGCACATCTTGATTATAACTGCCATACGGATAATTCATTACCCAATGCTTTCTATCAATAAACTCATCTAACGTATCGAGTGCCTTATCCAAATCCTTTTTCATCTGCTCTTTTGGAAGTTTTCCCAGCCAATAGTGATCATATCCATGCAAGCCTATGAACATGCCATGTCTTTTCATTGTTCTAATTTGCTCCTCCGTCATATATAGCTCATAGGCTAACTGTTCCTCTGATACACCAACATACTTCTCAAAAAGATTACTTGAAATTGTATTTCTTAACCTTTCTGGCAGAACCGTCTGTAGCATCCTCTTAACAAATATTGTTTCTTTTATATCAAATCTGCTTTCCACAGCATATTCATTAAATAAGTCATCAGTTGGTGCATAGTCAAATTCTATACCTCTGTAATAATCCATTTCCTTTTTTACATCTTCAACAAGCTTACATATATCAGCACTTGCCAAAATATAATGAATCTTATTCACATCCAACAGCTGATGAGTTGTAAATGTCTTTCCTGGAATGAAGAAAGATCCCTGTATGCCAAATTCTTCTAAAATAGGAAATGCAAATGTATAATTATCAATATATCCATCATCAAAAGTAAGTAAAAGTGCCTTTTCTGATAGTTCTGATTTTCCTTCAACAGCATCTATTACCTGCTCCATTGTTACAATGTTAAAGTTATTTTTCATATATTCTATTTGTTGTCTAAATAAATTTGTATCAAGCCCTTTTATTTGAGGATATCTGCTATGTACTATATCCCTTGTGTAATGATACATGGAAATATATAATTTACTCATATGTTTAACTCACTTTCAAAATATTTGCTTACTATCTGTTAACTGTTTTTATTCTCCTTCTATAGAATTAATATGCTAAGAATTTCCCCTATTATAAATATAAAATTGAATGGATTGACCTCACAGCATTTATATCTTTTTCGCTGGTACTCCGGCTGCCTTACAATGATCATCGACATCTCTCACGACTACCGATCCTGCACCAATCACAGTATTCGTTCCAATCGTAATACCCTGTATCACATTTGCACCCATACCAATTTCTGTATTGTCGCCGACTATCACATTTCCTGCTAATGTGACATCCGGACTTAAGGTTACATAATTACCTAACTCTCCGTCATGACATACTTTGCTTCCGGTATTCATAAAAACAAAACTCCCAAGCGTTACATTGGTTGAGATTCTTGCATCCATACTGATAATGCAGCCTTTTCCCATCTGCACATCCTCACAAATTCTTGTATCACCAAGTATTATGTTCGGGAAAATAATATTTTTATTATTTTTCAATTTCTCTACAATTTTTTTTCGAAGCTTTGGCTCTCCCACACAAACTGCCACGTTTGTCAATTCTGTTCTTGCCAGCAAATAATCATCATTCCCAATATATTTTATGGTTTCATTTCCAACTGTAACGCTGCTGTGTTCTTCCGGCGGCATTCTATCAACATATCCTAATATATTCCAATTTTCTGCTGATTTATTCTGTTCCTGTATCTGCCACACAATTTCCCTCATACAGCCACCGGAGCCAACTAAAATAATATCCTGCATTTTACCATCCCTTATGACATTAGTACATCCTTGATCTGTTCCACAACATAAACAATATCATCTTCTGTGATCTGTGTGCTGCTTGGGAAATTCAGGATGCATTTACTATAATAAGGTGCTTTCTCCATCTCATATGTTATCGCATTCTGATACGGCAGCTGTTCATGGATCAATCCCCAGATTGCCCTTGTCTGTACACCTCTTTCCTGCAGCTTTGTAATGATATCCCTTAAAGAACCATTCACTCTTTCCATTGGAATCTCAAGTGAATAAAACCACTGATTCGAATATGTTCCTTCTCGAAAGCCAAGTAATTTTCCGAGTTCAAATCCATTAAATAGTTTTTGATACAGCTCATAATTACTGTGTTTTCTCTTTATAAATTCCAGCAATTCTTCCATCTGCGCCACACCAAGCGCTGCCTGTAAATTTGTCATACGATAATTATATCCAACTTCATTATGAATATAATAATGTGGATCATCCTTTGCCTGTGTGGAAATATACTGCATATGTGCAACCGTTTTTGCATCTTTTGCTGTCACGGCACCGCCACCGCCGGTTGTAATGATCTTATTCCCATTAAATGAGTATGCTCCAAAATCTCCGATCGTTCCCGCATACTTTCCGGCAAAACGTCCCTCCGTGTAATGGGAACCCAACGCTTCTGTAGCATCTTCAATTACCTTTAAATGATACTCTTCCGCTATATCCATAATGCTTTCCATATCTGCCAGATTTCCAAACACATGCACTACAATAACCGCTTTTATTTTCTTGCCAGAAGCCGTGTGAATTAATTGTTTTTGTTCTACATGGCACTCTTTTTCGCAAAACTTCCGCAGCTTGACCGAATCCATACATAAGCTGTCATCACAATCCATAAATACAGGCTCTGCAAACTGATAATGTACCGGATTCACTGCTGCAATAAAAGTCAATGTCGGCACGATCACCATATCTCCCGGCTGTACATTACATTCTAATAACGACAAATGTAATGCAGATGTGCCGCTCTGGCAGGCAGCCACTTTCTCTACATGAAGAAATCCTGCCATCTGTTCTTCTAGTTTTGTAATATAGGCTCCGCCTGTAGATACCCAGCCCTGATCTATTGCATCATCTACGTATTTTCTCTCATTTCCCTCAAAATTCGGAATTGACAATGGGATAAATCGACTCACTTTCTTCTTCCTTCTTTCCTTTATTAAAAACACATCTGTCAATCTTGCTCACAGATCCAGTTGACATCATGATAGCTTCTATACATTATAAATATCTGTCTTATATGCAGCCATATTCTGTCTGATCCATGCGATCGTCTCTGCTATTCCCTGTTCAAACGTGTACTGCTGCTTCCAGTCTGTCAATTCTTTTATCTTCGCATTTGCTCCAAGCAGGCGATTTACCTCGCTCTTTTCCGGACGTAAACGCTGTTCATCACATACGATTTTTGCACTTGGATTTATCTGTGTAATAATTTCCTTTGCAAGATTTCCAATGGAAATCTCCCTCTGTGTTGCTATATTAATCTCCTGTCCGATGGTCTTATCCGACTCTGCGATTGCTATAAATCCTGCTGCTGTATCTTTCACATAATTAAAATCTCTCGTTGGTGTCAAAGAACCAAGTTTGATCTCTTCTTTACCTGCCAAAAGCTGTGTAATGATCGTCGGGATGACTGCTCTTGCCGATTGTCTCGGTCCAAATGTATTAAATGGGCGAACAATTGCAACCGGAAGATTAAAGCTGCGGTAAAAGCTCTCTGCCAGACGATCTGCCCCTATTTTTGTTGCAGAATATGGTGACTGCCCCTGAAATGGATGCTTTTCATCGATCGGTACATATTGTGCTGTTCCATATACTTCAGATGTCGAAGTCACCATAATCTTTTCTGTTCCAAGATCTCTTGCTGCCTGCAAAACATTCAGCGTTCCCTTAATATTCGTATCAACATAAGAATCCGGTGAGTGATAACTAAATGGAATAGCGATCAGTGCCGCAAGATGAAACACCTGATCCACACCTTTCATTGCTTCACGTACACCATTAGGATCTCTGATATCCCCACTAAATACTTCAATCTGATCTAATTTTTCTTTTGGTAAAGTATCCAGCCACCCCCATGTATTAAATGAGTTGTAATATGTAAATGCCTTTACATCATAACCTTTTTCTAATAAACTTTCTGTCAGATGACTTCCAATAAATCCATCTGCTCCTGTTACAAGTACTTTTTTCATTCCGTATCCCTCGCTCTGTCATCTATTTATATATACTTTATTATCTATTCAGCCTACATTCGCAAAATCGCTCTGTCAGAGCTTTTCCATTGCTCATATGGTTACATACTATTATTAAATTCAACGTTATGCAAACCCTTTATTTTCTATAATTACTCTGACTTCAAATCCAATTTTTTCTCCATACGGTGCATCTCTTCAAACTCTCCCATATCCAGAAATGAATCCTCACTAATCGGATACATGCCGACCTTGCGGTTTTCTTTCAATAATTTATCCGTAAGATCTGTCATATGATAAAATGTGTCCTCCGGAATTTCTTTTTTCAATTCAGGATTCAATATGTACATACCTGTATTGACAAAATATGATAATTTTGGTTTTTCCTCCATAGACTGCACTGCACCATTTTCACTGGAATGGATAACACCATAGGGTACTACAATATTCTTTAGTGCAGAAACGATTGTCAGTTCATTGCCGCTTTCCCTGTGATACCGGTAGACATCTTCGTAATCTGCGTGGATCAGTATATCACAATTCGTCACGATAAAAGGCTGTTCAAAATCTTCTTCTATCAGCCGCAGGCTTCCTGCTGTTCCTAATGGCTGATTTTCTTCTACATACTTTATTTCATAATCTTTTGCCGTATCATTGAAATATGATTTGATCATATTCTTGCGGTAATTGACAGTCGCATAAAAATCCGTCACGCCAACATCCCTGAATTTATCAATAATCCGTTCCATAATCGGAATATCCCCAATCGGGATCAGCGGTTTGGGCAAAATCTTGGTATAAGGATATAACCTGGTTCCTTTTCCTCCTGCCATAATGACTACCGGCACTTTATCTAAAGAGAGACTTCCTTCCCTCACCTCGGTTTTCTGTTCCTGTTCAAAAAGAATGTCAATCACGATTCCCTTTGAATTGAGCACAGGCAATGCAGTGATCGAATATCGTCTCATCACATCCTGCGCAGACGCCACTTCCCTTCGATACACGGACTTAGGATTGCGGTTCATAAGGCGGCTTATCTGTTCCTGCAGATTTCCTGTCTTAATCAGCCAGCGGCGGATATCTCCATCTGTGATCGCCCCTATTAATTTTCTATCTGTATTGGTAATAAAAAGAATCCCCTTCGCATTCGCATCTATCTTCTGCATTGCTTCTACGATTGTCTGCTCCGGGGAAATCAGAAATGTTATCAACTGTTCTGTTTTCATAGACGAACCTCCATGTTCTTTTCCTATCGCTCCATGATAGGTTACAGTCTATATATCGGATGATCGACTGCAAAAATTAATCTTTATTGTCTTTCATTAACGTCTCGACAAATAAGAAATCAAGTTCGTTATCAATATCAACAGAATGTCTCTGGTCCATAATATAGGCATAAGATTTTTCGTTATAAAAATTCTGCTTATTCATCAGCAGCTCTGTTTTCTGAATATAGATTGCTCCATTCAATCGATAATAAGTATCCGACAATTGTCTGGCTCCAACTTTATTGCTGTCAATAAAATTATACATTGAGCCATTTTCGCCTAATTTATTGCATATCTGAATGGAATGTTCTAATTCGCAAATACTAATGACCGCATCCGCAGATTTCTGTTCAAATACCTCATATGCTTCCCTGATATTCCGGGCGTTTCTCATCGGAGAAGTTGGCTGTAACAGAGTTACCAGTTCAAATTCTTTTCCTCGTTTCCGGTACTCCTGTACCACATAACGTAACGCATCCCAGGTACTGCTCTTGTCCCCAGCCAGTTTCGCATCCCTCAGAAAAGGAACATCCGCCCCGAACTGCCTTCCTATTTCAGCATATTTCTCACTGTCTGTCGTCACATGTACACAATCAAATATCCCTGATTCTAATGCAGCCTCAATTGTATATGCCATTAGTGGTTTTCCATTTAATTCTTTAATATTTTTGTCTTTCAATCCCTTTGAGCCACTTCGGGCCGGAATAATCGCTATATTTCTCATTTTATATCATAAAATCCTTTTTTCAATTTAATTTTATCATTCAACAAATAATCCTTTATAACACTTATAATATTTGCTGCTGTATTTTCCTTTTCATATGGATTTCTACAGTTTCTGGCTTTATTTTCAAACTCCTCTGTCAGTGCAGTTTCCATAGCCTGCTGAATTTCCTGCTGTGTATATCCACAATTAATCACACTGTCTGCACATATTCTTCCTTTTTGCCGGTCTCCTATATTAATAATCGGTTTGCCAAAGGAAGGTGCCTCAATAATTCCACTTGAAGAATTACCTATAACTATTCTGCAATACTTTAATGCACTTAAATATCTTTTCTGTCCCAATGACATAAACGCGCAGGCTCTTTCACTATTTTGAGCTGCATATTTATCTATCAACTCATTGACAATTCTGCCATTTGTATCCGCATTTGCTTTTGTAAATATCATTCTTATCTTAGGATTTCTGTCCAATACCTTTAAGAGATTTAAGAACTGTTCCTCAACCGTATTATTTTCCAATGTTACCGGGTGATAAGTCACAACTACTGTATTTTCATCAATTTCAAAATGAATTGATTTCTCCAGTTCTTCTTTTGTCATCAAGTTAATTTTTTTTATATTTTCTACTCCAAGTGCTCCCACATAGAATACTCTTTCCGGATTTTCGCCTAATTGGATCACTCTGTTCCGATATTGTTCTGTACTTGTAAAATGCAAATAACTCATTTTTGTAATGGAATGACGTATTCCTTCATCAATGGCTCCCTCTGTCAACTCTCCTCCATGAAGATGTGCAATCGGTATTCTCATGACCATTGCACTGATTGCCGCTGACAGTGCCTCATATCTGTCTCCAAGCAAAATCAGCATATCCAAATCTGCTCTTTGAAATTCATCTGCAAATCCAATTACACCCAAACCAATCGATTTACTAATTCCTGCCGGGCTATCGGAACTTAACAGCATCTCTACTTTTGCATTTATTTCAAAACCGTCTTCCTCGATTTCCTTATAAGTCATTCCAAACTCTGGTGACAGATGCATCCCTGACACAATCAAGTATAATTCCAAATCATTATCTTTATTAATCTCCTGCATCAAAGACTTTAACAATCCATATTCTGCTCTTGTTCCTGTCATTATCCCAATTCGTTTCATATGGTTCTCCTTACTTCTTTTACTATGCTTTCAGTATAAAATATAAAATGCTATTCTTTCTCCTCTCCTAAATACATGAATGGCAAAAATAAATTTTTTAAAGATTCAGATTTTGACCAGTCTATTTTAGAAATAAAAGTTCCAAAAGATCTCATTGCATCTTTCGGATTTCGAACACTAAAAAAAGTTCCAACTGCAGCCTTATTAGCCTTATTAATTTGATTTAATTCCGTCATCATAAGCGCACCTCAAATTCAAATGCCTTGCGGTTTTCATACACATACTTACCCGTAACATTTCGAGCAGCTACATTACTTCCCTTTCCATCGTTTGAGTCGATTTTCTTTAATGTAATAACTTTAATCGGATCCTTACTGTTGGTATCATTTTCATATTTACCATACTCCAGTATTGCATCAATTGCTTCCATACTGTGTGTCGCAATAAATAATTGTACATTCAGTTTTTTAGCCAGCTCAAATACTACCGGAAATAATTTATCATAATATTTCTTGTGCAAACCTGTCTCAATTTCGTCAATCAACAAAATTGAATCTGTTGCATCGAATAGTTTATTCAAAATATATAATATTTTCTTAATTCCGTCGCCATAAACGGAGAACGGCATGTTTACTCCATTTTCTGTTATAATGGATTCCACAAAGGATTCATCATCCGCCTTGGTATAACAAATATCCACTATAGATTCATCAAACTTCTTCAGAATGCTGATAGCTAATTTCTTATATTCCGGATTGTCTACGATATTCCGCAATAAGTCATATCTCAAATGACCAAATGAAGATATATATTGAACTTCCCTCTTAGTTACAGGACCTACCATTGTATTGTCTAAAGACGTGAAACGAACATTTTTCTCTATTGTTTTTTTACCATTTTGACTAATAATACTACCTGTAAACAGTTTGACCGTTTCGGGGATAAAAGTTGTTGATTTTCTATAATACGTTTTTTGACGTGAAGACATTGTTGAAATTTGAAGTGCTTCTTCTCCAGAAATGGTTTTCTCACATCCAGTCATTTCAAATTCAATCGGACCGTAATTACTTTCTGCATAAATATCTAGATCTAACAAATCCTCATTTTGCTCCACATTGAACATTTTAATGAAAGAAGTATAAAAACTATTATCATGAATATTAAGCACTGTTCTCTGCCTTATTATATTTTTAACAGAGCTGAGTTGAGCTTTCGCAAACAATAACTGAATTGCTTCCAAAAATGTTGTTTTTCCACTATTATTATCACCTACAATAAGATTGATATTTGAAAAATCAGAAACTGTTAATTGCTTAATTCCCCTGAATTGATTAATCTCAATGGACGTTATACTTGCCATTTTTAATCCTCTCCTTCCATGCTTTCAAAACTTATTACAAGTCTTGTGTGTGTAGCATTCGCAATCTTTTGTAGTGTTTCTATCCTTGGAACAACCTTTCCGTTTTGTATTTTACTAATATTGGACTGTGACATATTTGTTATCCGACATAAATCCTCCTGTGTGAAATCATTTTCATCCAATACTCTTTGAATTTCCTCTGATATTCCATTTAAAACTTCTCGAAAAGCATCCTTTTCATATGCAGCATTTGTTTCTTTGGATTCTGTAACAGGTTTTTTTAAATTATTTATCTGATCAAATATAGATTTCATATCTTCGTTATTCATAACAACACCCTCCAGACTTGTTATGAATGACATATTTCAGCAGATTTATTCATCATTATGTCATTCATGACATATTTACTTTATTTTGGCCTCTATATTGTTATTAATAACATATTTTATAATTTCATGCAACAAAATTGTCATACTCATAGCGAGATATAATGCAACATTTACGCTTTTTCCGGAGTTTATCATATAAGTTCATCTTCCAGATAATCCCTCTCTGCCCTTGTACCAATCAGTTCTTTCCACCTCATCGGGCTTATCCCGCTTCCCGGTCTTTTAACCGTAAGATTTGCCTCTGTAAAAATATCTCCCTTAGAAATCGCACATTTGGCAACAATGCTCTTCCTCGCTGCCGCTATATTATGTTGCTCCGAAGCAGTTCTTTTCTTATTACCATCCCCCAGACTTTTTTCAATATGTCGGATAGAGCATATCATCTGAGTTAATTCCAATGGTTCAAGGCTTGCTTTGTGATCAGGTCCTTCCATATTCTTATCTAACGTAAAATGCTTTTCAATAATTTCAGCACCTAATGCCACGGCTGCGATCGGCACTTCAATCCCGACCGTATGATCCGAATATCCCACCTGCTTTTTAAAGGCTGTTCGCATCTGCTTCATTGCCAGCAGATTTACATCCTCATATGGTGTCGGGTATTCTGTATTACAATGGAGCAGCGAAATATTCCCTGCTCCATTCTCTTCCAATACTTTCATTGCATCCGCTATCTCATCCATCTCACACATCCCAGTAGAGAGTACGATATCCCTGCCGGTCTGCGCAATCTGCACCAGATACGGATAATTTGTGATCTCACCGGAAGGTATCTTCCAGAAATCCATGTCCAGACGATCAAGAAACCGGATACTGTCCTCGTCAAACGGTGTGGACAGAAAACCAATCCCAATCTGCTCACAATACTTTTTCAATTCCGCAAAATCATCATATGACAATGCCAGTTTTTCCAACATCTGCAGCTGCGATTCCTGACTGCCTGTTGTTTTCTTCTGATAATCTGCTTTCTGCGCATATTTGGAAACCAGCTTTTCCGGTTTAAATGTCTGAAATTTGATATAGTCTGCTCCTGCCTTTGCTGCTTCCTCAATCATTTTCTTTGCCAGTTTTAGACTGCCATTGTGGTTCACACCCGCCTCGGCGATTATTGTTGTAGTCATTCGATATCTCCTCGGTTTATAACATATATAATATCTTCTAATAGCACCAGCGTTTTATAGCGTCAACAAAGTTTCCTCTGTGAGTGGAATAAATAAATCTATACATTGTTCTACCATTTTTGTATAAGCTATTCCTTGCTTAGCAATCTGTAATCCTTCAGCAGCCACAGTATCCTCTTCATAAAACTGTTCGCTTTCAATAATATAATTTGCGACCGTTAATGTACATGATATTGTATCATATAATTCATGCTTTTCAATTTCTTGTGTTAGATTTTCTATATTTTTCAATGCCCTTAAATACGCATTCTTATCAATTATACTTTTACCACAGATTGTTTTCAATTTTTGATATTCCTTATTTAATTTTATTACTTTCTTTTTCAGTTTCCTGTACATTTCAGGAAATGTTTTAAGGTATTCCAACGCTTTATGCTGTTGCTCTGCGTTAAAAATAGGCTTCAATTTTTCAAAGCACGCATCGATATCAACTTCTTTTATGCACTCTCTCATAATCGCATCGTGTAAAGTCATAATCTCCGTGTTATCGATTTTTGCTCCACCCTCTGTAGCATTAATAACATGAATACCTTCACATCCTTCGATATAGTAATTAAACCAGTCTAAGTATAACTTGAAGTCTCCCCTTGTCGGGACTTCCTCCTCATAGTTTCCTGGAACTTTTATACAACGACTTGTATCAATTTCATCCATGACACCTTTAAAAGTGCCATCTGCGTGCGTTTTGTTTCCCGTTAACGCAAGATCCTGACCCACTAAAATTATTCTGGAGAATCCAAGTTTATATACAAGAGAAAATGCACTACATGCAACTGATCCTCCACACGCGACCGTGCTAAAAGGAATCCCGCTCATCATCATCATGCTCCATATAAACCGTTGCCCTTCAAAATAAAATATTTTCTTTCCAGTATGACTTTCCAATATTTCTTTCGTGGAAGTAATACTTGGCATCAACGGAATTCTTTTTGCCTCATCAAAATCCAGTAATTCTTTTGGTTTTAATCCATCCACAATCACATACATATCTGGAATAATCCCTGCATTTACTAATGGTCTGACTGCTGTGTCTACTGCAACAATAAAAGCTTTATTCTTTGCTCTCTTTAATTCCATGATATTTTTATTCAATGAAGGTCCAGCCGATACAATAATTGCAGGAATATCTGTTGGAATAATGTCACACAGCTGTGTCGTAATGGATCCTTCACAAAGATATTTTATGTTATGAAATAAATTATCCATTTCGACAGCAGAATATCTGATTTCTGTATTTCTGCCGACTATCACATCTTCGACTGTTTTTCCTAAAAGTTTCATAAAATCTATAACCTGTGCTGAAAAGAGAGCTGAACAGCTCCGATTTTCATAATGCTTTATGAATTCTATATTCGCAAGAGTTACCAGTTTTTCTACGATTGCTTTTTTTTCCTCGCCATTAAGACCATCCACTATCAGTGCAGGTATTCTGTCCTCAAACAAAAATGACAAATCGATATTCTCTATCACTTTAAAAAAAACATTTAAAGATGGTTCATATATTACAAGCTGTATAGAAGGAACTATTTTTACTACAAGCTGTTTTAAAAATGTAATATCGCCCAAACCCGTAACAAATACTACCGCATGTTTATCTATTTCCCCCCATTTTTCAATCTCAATCCTTGCTTTGTCAGCTGGTTCTCTTTTTCCGCTAAAATATAATTGCCTATCTTCTTTTTTTACTTTAATGATTTTGTTTCCATCTGCTGCTTGTTCAAAATATACTTCTGTTTCTTTCTCAATACTATTTCTACGATTTTCTATAATTTTACTAATTCCCGGAAAGCTTTTTTCAAATAACTGTATATTTGATTTATATATATTCCTATTCATTCACGCTTTCCTCCTTTAGCCTTGACACTTCATCTTCATCCACGAATATTTCCAGAAAAGGCAATAGCCCATATTCTATGGCATCTTCCAACAAAACCACATCGTTATTTTTCAATCCTTGTGAAAGATCCCTAATTATGTTAATAAATAATAACTGAAGTTTTTCATAATCTGTTTTATCAATTTCAAATAAATTCTCTCTTAAAAACCGTTCATAAAATTCATTTAACAAAGGTAATAATTCTTTTGTTTCCGCTTCTACTTTTTTAGTTCCATACACCGAAAATCCAACGCACGTTCTCAGAACTTTTGTATATACTTGTTTTATATTCATTTTACCACCCTAATTATGAAAAAAGAGTTGACATCACTGTCAACTCTTTTTCTATTTTACATATTACTGGAGAAGTGATAATACTCCCTGAGTAGACTGATTAGCCTGTGCAAGCATAGACTGTCCTGCCTGTGCAAGAATATTATTCTTGCTATAGTTAACCATCTCTTCTGCCATATCTGTATCACGGATACGAGACTCTGCGGAAGATGTGTTCTCTGATACATTGTCAAGATTTGCAACTGTATGCTCTAATCTGTTCTGTAATGCACCTAATGCAGAACGCTGTGTAGATACTTTATTAATAGCATCCTGAACTTTTGTGATTGTATCATTTGCAGCTTTATAATCATCTACGCGAGCACCATAACGAATCTCACCACCTGCATCTTTTGTTGCTTCTGTAACTGTTGTCTGAACATATTTCTGGAAATCTTCTGTAATAGCCTTACTAGCAAGTTCCTTCTGGTTATTTACATAAGCCTCACGAGCCTTCTCTGCAGACTTAAATTTTAATTCCTTACCATCAACTGTTGCTTTGTAATAAATAGAGCCTGTTGTATTATCATACTGTGCGGTAAATGCTGCACTTTTAACTTTAGCAGAGATAGATTTTTTAAACTGTGTAATTGCGTTCTCTTTATTCTTGTCAGCAGTGCTTTTTGCATTGTATGTATATGACATTCCCTGATATTTTACAGCTGTAGGAGTTGTTCCACCCTGTTTTACCTGCTCTTTTCCAAGACCAAGAGCATCTGCATTCATAGAATCAATACTGATTTCAATGTTCTGATTAGCGTTTGCTCCAACCTGAAGTTTTTTATCTTTGAAGTTACCATCTAACAGATTCTGTTTGTTGAACTGGGTTGTCTGAGAGATTCTGTCTAACTCATCTGTTAATGCCTCTAACTCCTGATTGATTGCATCACGGTCGATAGACTGGTTTGTATCATTAGCACCCTGAACTGCTAACTCATTCATTCTCTGTAAGATAGAGTGAGCTTCATTTAAAGCACCTTCTGCTGTCTGAATTAAAGAAATACCATCCTGTGCATTGTCAGATGCTTTGTCAAGACCACGGATCTGGCTTCTCATTTTCTCAGAAATTTTTAAACCAGCAGCATCATCACCTGCACGGTTGATTCTGTAACCAGAAGATAATTTCTCTGAAGATTTTGCCTGAGCTCCTGTTGTGATTCCTAACTGACGATTAGCGTTCATCGCTGTAAGATTGTGCTGTACTACCATTGCCATAATATTTTTCCTCCTTGAATTGGGCTTCAGCTTCCATGCTGAAGTAGATTTGTTTTATTTGTGAACGTTCCTACTCTGACCGTACGCTTCATTTCGGTTTTCACGAAGTAGCATTCTTTGCTTACTTGCATTGTATATCGGCATAAGTGAAAGATACTTAACCCTTTTTTATTAATTTATTTTTGGAAAAATATTTAAAATTATTTACCATGTTATTTCCTTTAATTCCGGCAATCCGTTTTCATATCCAATTTTTATATATGTCTCTTCGTTTCCCACTTTTGCTTCTTTCGGAAACTGAATATCTAACTTGGGCTGTCCCAATACTTTATCCAACGATGGTATCACTATTTCAAAGAATTTAAAGAAATCCAGTCCTAGTCCATGATCGGCATTTTTACATAAAACGCCATCCACCTCATCCGGATGTATAATAAGCAATTGAGCATTATCTAATTGTGAAATGAACTTGTCCTTTTCATTTACATCGACCATCCAGTCATCTGTTCCCTGCAGAGCTATTATTTTGCATTTATTTTTTATATTTTGATATAAAAATGAAAGATTATACAAATTATCATTGTAACGATAGTTTTCTTCTTTCATTATTAAATACTCATATATTGTTGTCCACGTTATCTTATCTGTCTTAATAGTCAAATTTCGATAATGTGTCAGATAGTATGGTACTATATAGGATGAGACATCCAGTAAGCCAGTGTATAGTGTTGGGCAGATAACATTTGCCAAATGAGCCAGATATGATCCATGTGAGGTTCCAAATAACACGATTCTATTAGTATTAAATACATACCCCTTATTAATTATTTCATAGATAGCACATATTGTTGTACTCACTATATCAAGAGCCTGCATAAGCCCCATATCATTAAATTCATCTTCTGATTCAAATCCATTCATCCTATAACAAATTTCTGCATCAATAATATTCTTCATGTCTGCAATAAGTCGCATCTCTTCCGGCTCATTTGAATCCATAAATCTATTTCCAAAATAATCACATTGCACTGTAATGAAATTATACTGTTCTGCAAATACTTCTCTCATTTTTCTAAATACATGTGAATCAATATTTCCACCATAACCGGGTATTAAAACAAGCATACCTGTGTTTTCGTTCACGCAATCTGGAAATACCATTTCAGTACGTATTTCCCTCGTTCTATAATTTTCTTCTGGTTGTTCTATGTATATATTGTTGTGAGCTTTAAAAATGTGTGTTTCTAATACTGCCATATGCATTCTCCTTTATAGGTTTATCATTCTGTAAGATCATCTAATTTTTTAAAACTATTCTGAATTTCGGCATAATCTTCCCACGGAATATTTTTCAATATATTTTGCCTTTCCACAAATTGTTCTGCCGCAGTCCGCACCGAAAAATATACATCAAATTTTGCCTTTGTTATGTATCTCCGTTTATTCAAATACTTTTTCTGGTTATCCACATTATCCACAAACTGATTGCAATCTGATATGATCTTCGCATCATAAGGATTTGCTTTTCCAATAGCATCTAATAAAAATGTTTCCATCGCTCCGGTGTCTTCGAATGGTATCACCAATAGCAATAATTTTGCATTACAGTTGTCACCTTGTCCATTTTCATAATGAAAATCAATCCATTTATCATTCGATATATCATCTTTCCATTCGATTTGCTGTTTTCCTAGCTCTGTTGCTATTATGGTTTCAAATTCCGATTCAGTTTCTACTTCATCCCGATCTGTAATAATCACAATTCTGTCATACGCTTCATCTTCCGCTGACAAACTATTACTGTCTAATATAAATTGCAATCCTCCCGGTATGCGGCTACAGCCTCCGCAGCCAATAATATTAAGTTCAGAGTGGTCTTTTTTCAAAACACATTTTCTTGCTTTATAGTCGTTAATCAGCACACTTTCATTCTTTTTATACTCCCAACCATATACTTTTCGCATGTAATATTGAAGCAAAACAAAATCTGTCGAACCCTCGCATAAAATCACACTTCTCATTTATCTAAGCTCCAATCCCATATTATCCTGTGCCTCAATTGCCTTCCTGCCGTTCATTCTGCGAACTGCAGTCATGTTCTCTTTTTTATAAAGTGTATATAATGCCATATCATCCAAGCACTTTTCCGAACATTTCAATAATTTGTCGATTGCTTCTTTGCTATGTGATGTTACAAATACCTGCACGTTCAATTTTCTGCACGTCTCCAAAATCCACCGGAATGTATTTTTCATTGCAGAAGTATGGATTGCAGTTTCGAATTCGTCAATCAGTAAAACTCCATCCTCTGCAGCGATCACTGCACTCATTAATAAAACTGCTTTTTTCATTCCATCGCCGTAAACATTCAGCGGAAGTGCTTTTTTATGAGATTTTGAAAGGATCTTGTATACGCCCCTGCCGGTTACATTTACATTGTCATAGTTAATACTTATAATATCCTCATCATAATCTTTTAAAACAGACAGCATCTGTTCATACAACTCTGGTTTCTCTAATACTGCATTTAAATATAGTAATCCCTCTGCATGACGAATCGGTGAAATGTACACTACCTTTTTTTCTTTTTTATTACTGCCCATGTCATTTGGTCGTATAAATCTCACTTGACCATCGTAGATTGCTGTCTTTAATAATTTCTGACCATTATCCCACAGTTCCAATTTCATTTTAGAGATATTTCGAATCCTCTCCGATTCACCATCTTCTTTCCAATATGACAGCCCCTGAATTTTATTCAGATATGATTCTGGCACTTCTTCCTCCCTAAACTGTGCCAGCATCTCAATTCTATGTTTTACTCCATCAGTTGTTATTTTATATGCTATTTTCTTTTCATCCTCATTAATATCAAATAAATCATAGAAACCATCATAATATGTCAACCCACGTCGAAGATCTATACTGTCCTTCCGCAACAATTCCCGCCATACCCTGAAACTGCCCGGATTTTTCACACTCTGAAGCAATTCAAGAACACTCGTTTTTCCGCTATTGTTATCCCCTGTTATGATATTAATTGGTGCAAGATTTTCCATTTTTAAGTTTTTTATTCCTCTGTAAGTTTCAATATCCAACTCGGAAATATAAACTTCCATTCATCCATCTCCCTTCTGTCATATAATATTAAGATGCATTTCGATTATAAATTATACTCACTTGATGATTAGATATAGTTTTTCTCATTTTTTCTCATAGTTATCTGATATGTTCCTTCAGCCACCATAGCAAAATCTCTGTCTACCACCTTAAAATTGTAACTAAAAAGACCTCACAAATCAATATCTTTCTATCTGTGCGGTCTTTTATTCTCTCTATTTTTTATTATCCAAAAAATGCGGCTCATTATACGCCTTATGCATCATATTATTATAGTATTCTTTGACGATCTTCTGGCTGCTGCGGATTTCCTTTGCCTGCTGCCTGATATAAGCAAACTTGGCGGTTGCCTTTTCCTTATTTCTTGCTTCCGTCGCCTGAATCTGCATATTCAATTCGGTAAGTGCCCTGATCAGTTCCTGCATCTGCCTGATCTGTTCTTTATGGATGTCTCTGTTGCTCTCAAGTTCTTCCTTTACTTTGTCATATAAACTTTCGAAGCCCGTGTCAAGCTGTTCTAATTTTTCGATCAGCGCCGCTTTCCGATTCACGTTTTTTTCAAATGTGTCCGGTTCTAAATTAGGATCATCCAGCAGAAGGCTTTGTTCCTCGCTAAGTTTTAATATATCTGTCAGGACATCCTTTTTTCGCCGGAGGCTTTCGATCATGATTCCAATGTAATTATCTGTCACGATGTATTGCTTTCTCCTTCCGGTTATCTCTGGCTGGCAGCCAGTTTCATCACTTCTTTCCATGTATCGCGCATGGTTCTGAGATGTTTTAATACTTCTTCCAGGATTTCTTTATCTTTTTTCATATTTGCCTCGATCAGGCGTTCTTTCAAATAGACATATACATTATTAAAATCATCAGCTGTTGCATATTTATGATTTAATGTTGCCTGAAACTCAGAGATGATATTCTCGACTTTCCGGATGTTGTTATGTGCTTTCTCGATATTGTTTTCCTCAATCCCTGCAATTGCCATGTTACAGAATTTGATTGCTCCGTCATAGAGCATAAGTGTCAGTTCCGCAGGTGATGCGGTCATAATTTTGCTATTCGCATACGCAGCATAGCCATTATGATTAAGCATGTGAAAATACCTCCATGTGTTTTCTTTTTTTCTTTATGCAGATTTAACCTGCGGCAATGCCGCAGGTTAATTGTCCTGTTATCATGATCCAAACAGACCGGATAAAGAAGATGTCTGTGAATTGAGTTTTGCCAGCGCTGTTTCCATCGCCGAGAACTTCTTGTAGTAGTAATCCTCCTGTTCAGACAGCTTATCCTCCCACTTTTTGATCGTGGTTGTATAATCGCTGTATTCCGAAGCCATCTCCTTATCATTGTATACTTTAAATATACTGCTTAAAGTGGATGTCTTCATTTTCTTATCAATAGAATCGTATAATCCTGTTGCAAGCTGCTGCATGAATCCCGCCACAGAATCCGGATCTTCTTTGATCGCTGCCAGCAGTTTGTCTTCCTTTCCGGAAGTTGCGCTGTCATCCTCATCCCCATTGATATGGTATGCATACTGTTCATTCTTTGCAGAATTCATATAACCAAGTGTTGAAATTCCAAAAGAAGTAAGATAGTATGTCTTTCCATTGACTTCATATCCCTTGGACATCGCCGTTGTCATGGACGAGATCAGGCTCTCTAACGAATCATCTCTGCGGAGCAGGGAATCTTTGACTTTTGCCTCCCATTTCTCCACTTCCGTATCACTCATGGAATCCTTTTCTTCATCTGTCAGCGGCTCATATCCTTTTGCCGAATCTGCATTGTATAACTTGTTCATCTCGTTAATAAGTGAGTTGTACTGGCTGAGCAGATCCTTGACCTGCTCATAGATTCCCTCACTGTCTGTAGCTACGGTTACAGAAATCTCTCCACTCGTCTTGGCAAGTGCTGTGACAGAAAGACCATTTACAGCGAACTCGTTGGTAGATGAAGTGTATTCTGCACCATTCAGTTTGATCTTCGCATCCGATGCCGCCGACCAGTTGTTATCGTCATTCACTTTTGCGCCGGTATCTGATACGGTAGATGTCATTGCCAGTCCCAATGCCAGCAACGCCTTATCGCCGTCTGCATTCTTTGATTTCAGTTCAAAACCGTTTTCTGTACCGGTCTTTGCTGAACTTACAAATAATCTGCCGTTTTTCTCATCAAAGCTGGCTTTCACACCTGCATCTGACAGGGATTTCACAAAGTCGCTGATCTTTGTGTCACCGGTCACGCTGATGCTTGTTGTCTTTCCGGTTTCTTTATTGGTAACTTCGATCGTACCGGTTCCGGTATATCCCAGTTCGCTTAAAGTGGACGCCGATGAAACGGTTTTTGTCTTATCTTCCGCACCGGATGCGTCTTTGATTGAAATCTTTCCGCCGGTAAGATAATCACTTTTGGCAACCTCTAAGACCTCCAAAGACTGTACGCCGTTGGTCGCCCCACTTGCTGCACTCACTTTCGCTTTTGTGCTGTCGGATACGCTTGCCGTACGCATATTGTAGGCAGATGACAGTTTTAATTTACCAACATTGTTATAGAAACTGTACACCTTGGAGTTTAAGGTACTCCATGCCTCCTGCTTCCATGATAATTTTGTCTGTGCTTTTTTATACTTGCTCGTCTTGTAACTATAAGAAGATACAAGCGCTGAGATAATGGACTCAGTATCTAATCCTGAGTTCAAACCTGTGATTCTGATTGGCATAATCCTGCTCCTTTCAGTTTTGTAACTTATTTATATCATTTTCTGTTTGCATCTGTCACTTGTCTATTGCTGCTCCTGTCTTTTGGACAGTGATCTACAGTTTCTTATCCACTAATAATCCTGCCATCTCCCAGACTTTTGCGATCATGTCCAGGGTTTTCTCCGGCGGATATTCTTTCAGGACTTTCTTCGTGTCTTTGTCAACGATCTTGATGGTGACACGGTTGGTTGCTTCATGGATTCCGAAGACTGCCTCGGAATTGTGCGCCTTCTTATTGATCTCGTCAACTGCTTTCCTGATCTGGGAATTCTCGGAGATCGTCTGCTTTGCCTGACCGTCATCCCGGTTTCCGTCTTTGCCGTTTTTGTCAGTCTCTTTCGTGTCGATCTGAATGGTTTTCTTCATGAGATCGTCAGAAGCTGCTGCGTTGGATGCAGTTTCCACTTTTGCCTGACTCTCTGCTTTTACATCTGATGCGGATGAACTTCCCGCGTAGGACAACCCTGCCCCTTTCATAGCCTCTATTGCCATTGTTCTACACCTCCGTGTGCATAAGCTTGTGTTCTTCCATGGTTGCGGTCCGGATCTCTGTAAATGCCGGAACGCTTATTTTTCTAACTCATATATCGGTAGTTTTCCTGTAAAATTAATAGCTGTCATGCAATTTCCTGCGTTGTGCCGCTGTTGTTATCTGATCAGGGTTTCATTTTAACAAAATATAGGATATAATTCAATCGCACCGGGAATTGAGTCGGCAATGCGTTTATGATTTTTACTATTATAAGAGGAAAGGATATTGTTTATTATGTTATATATCATGAGACACGGAAAAACTGACTGGAATGCAGTCCACCGCCTGCAGGGAAGCGAAGATATTCCTTTGAATGAAGAAGGTCGCCAGATGGCGCGGGACGCAAGGAAAAAGTATGGGGATCTGCGATTTGATATCTGCTATTGTTCTCCCTTACAGCGTGCGCAGGAGACTGCTGAAATTTTTCTGGAAGGGAGCGGCACGCCGATCCTGACGGACGACCGTCTCCGCGAGATGGGATTTGGCATGTATGAAGGAACAGAACATGTCACACAGAAACCGGAATGTCCGGTATACACGTTGTTCCATGATCCTGTCCATTATCATGCTGTAGATGGTGCGGAAAGTCTTGAACATTTGTATGCCCGCAGCGGCTCTTTTATCCACGATGTTTTAACGCCGGAATTTGTTTCCGGAAAAAATGTACTGATCGTCGCCCATGGAGCCTTAGACTGCAGCCTGATCTGCCAGTATGAAGAGATTCCTCTTGAGCATTTCTGGGATCAGCTGCTCGGGAACTGCGAGCTTAGAAGATTAGTTTCATCAGCCAATGTGTGAAAACAGATCATTCAGATTTCCGTCTCCGGTGAGAAGCAATGTCACTCCGCTCTCCACCTGACTTTGTCCAGAAATTGGCAGTCTTTTTCTCTTGCATTCTTTTTCCGAATGTGGTATTCTCATTTTATCGAACATATGTTCTATTCTTTGATTGGAGGAGATCACATCCAGATGAAAATCCAGCAAAATATATCACTGATGGAAAAACTTACGATTCTCTCAGACGCTGCAAAATACGATGTCGCCTGCACGTCAAGCGGTGTGGATCGCAGTGGTGACGGTATCGGCCTTGGCAACTCTATTTCCTGTGGGATCTGTCATACTTTTTCCGCAGATGGGCGGTGTGTTTCCCTTCTCAAGATTTTATTTACAAACGAATGTATTTTTAACTGCTCTTATTGCCAGAATAATTGTAACTCCGATGTCCGGCGGGCTGCCTTTACCCCGGAGGAAGTCTGCGAACTGACGATGGAATTTTACCGGCGGAATTATATTGAAGGTCTTTTTTTAAGTTCCGGCATTATGGTAAGCCCCAACTATACGATGGAACTTTTATACCAGACCCTTTATAAATTGCGCACAGTGCACCATTTTAACGGTTACATCCATGTGAAAGCGATTCCCGGCGCTGATCCTCTGCTGATTGAAAAAACTGGTTTTCTGGCTGACCGTATGAGTATTAATCTGGAACTGCCTACCGCAGACAGCCTGAAAAAGCTTGCGCCCTGCAAGTCGAGAAATACCATCCTGAAGCCAATGCGCATGGTTCAGAACGGTATTACGGAAAATAAGAATGAAGTCGCTCTTTACCGGCACGCCCCGAAGTTCGTACCCGCAGGACAGAGCACACAGATGATCATCGGCGCAACCCCGGAAAATGATTACCAGATTGTGAGCATTGCCGAGAATCTGTATCAGAAATTTGATTTAAAGAGAGTGTTCTATTCTGCCTTTGTGAATGTCACCCACAACAGCAATCTTCCTGCACTGCCCGGCGGTCCGCCGCTCTTGCGGGAACATCGTCTGTATCAGGCAGACTGGCTGCTCCGCTATTATAAATTTAAAGCCGACGAGCTTTTAAGTCCGGAGCGACCGGACTTTAACATTTTTCTCGACCCCAAGTGTGACTGGGCGATCCGGCATCTGGAATATTTTCCGGTCGAGATCAACCGTGCAGACTATGATACGCTGCTCCGTGTCCCGGGTATTGGCTATAAGTCTGCCAGCCGCATTGTAAAAGCAAGACGTCACAGCACCCTCGATTTTGCCGATCTCAAGAAGATAGGTGTTGTGTTGAAACGCGCTCTTTATTTTATCACCTGCTCCGGCAGGATGATGTACCGCACGAAGCTGGAAGAAGATTATATCTGCCGCAATCTGATGGGCGATAAGACACAGATACCACGTGAGATCCGTGAAAGCGGTTATCAACAATTGAGCCTGTTCGATACCGGCTTATCCACGGAGCCGCTTCCGCTGTCGTAGATAAATGTAAAACTTTTATTTCCCTGAATATTTTCCTCAAGACAGGAGCAGGACATTATGCATGTATTTATCTGTGAAAACACACCAAACGGAATATTGACCGGCGTATACGATGCCTGGGAATTAAAGATTCAGGAAAGATGCTCCCACGCTGATATTTATCTGGTATCCGGCCAGCCGGATAATTACGAGCTGTTTTGCGACTACCACACCGTCGCACCATCCGCTGAAAAAGCCGGAAAAGTTGTTTCTACGCTAAACCGGAAGCTTGGACACGATTTTTACGAGACAATCCTTACTGCTATTTTATCCATTGATCTTTCCGGCAAGAAGAAGATGGACAAAGCGAACGCCGTGTATCAGACGATCGTTGCCGCACTTTATTCACCAAAGGGTGCCCGTGTATTGGATTCACTGAGTAATCCTTATATTTACCGTGTCTTTGAATTGTCCAGAGCCACAGCCTCCGAAGCCCACCACCTGAAAGGTTTTCTGCGCTTTTCGGAACTGCAGAACGGCGTTCTGTTTTCCACGATTCATCCCAAAAATAATGCCCTGCCAATTTTAGCAGAGCATTTTACGGATCGTTTTCCGCAGGAAAATTTTATGATTTACGATGAAACCCACCAGCTTGCGGCAGTCCACCGCGCCGGAAAGAATTATATGCTTGTAGATGCTTCGGACATCAATACCGAACTTCTTCAGAACTATTCTGAAAATGAAGCAAGATTCCAGAAATTGTGGCTGACCTTTTTCGACAGCATTGCGATCGAAGCACGTACCAACCCCGAATTACAGGCACAGAATATTCCGAAACGCTTCTGGAAGGATGCTGTGGAGTTAAGACACTTTTGTGAATAACCTTCCCGCATTCTCCTCCGTCACACGCTCGACCTCCTCCGCTGTGATTCCTTTTAATTCTGCGATTTTTGCGATCACAAACGGAATATTTGAGGAATCGTTTCTCGTGCCGCGGTGCGGTTCCGGTGCCATGTAAGGACAGTCCGTCTCAAGCAAAATGCGCTCCAATGGGATTGCCTCCACTGTTTCTTTTAGTTTTTTTGCGTTTTTGAATGTGACAACGCCACCGACACCGATGTAGTAACCCATTTTGATAAATTCCTGTGCCATCTCTCTGGAGTAGGAATAGCAGTGGATGACACCCGGTATCTCCTCTGCGTGAACCTCTTTCATCACTTCCATAGTATCGGCTGCTGCATCTCTGGAATGGATGATCACCGGAAGGTTGGTTTCCCTGGCAAGTTCCATCTGCCGTCTGAACCAGTAACGCTGTGCGTTCTGCACCTCTGGCTCTTTATCCCAATAATAATCCAGTCCGATCTCACCGATCGCAACGGTCTTTGGAAGAGATGCCTGCTCTTTTAACCAGGCAAATGTCTCTTCATTCAACCCGCTGATGTCACTTGGATGTACGCCCACCGCTGCATAAATGTAATCATATCTTGCGGCAAGTTCCAGAGTTGTCTTTGTTGTCTCTATCGAAGCCCCAACATTGATGATCCTGCCGATCCCTTTTTCCGGCAGGGAACGGATCAATGCTTCACGGTCATCGTTAAAACTTTCATCATCATAATGTGCATGTGTCTCAAAAATCATAGCTGCCTCTCTGTCATAAAAGAATGCACTAACTATAGCATTTCTATGTAAATGTTTCAATGCGCATCCCATCAAATCATTTTATTTTTTCTGTGCACGCTTCCGGCGTTTTCTGATGATCAGTACGATCAAAAGCAGTACAACCGCTGCACCGCCGCCGGAATAGTATAAGGTGTGCTCTGCCGCCGTATGTACCAGTGCAAACGCTGCCTCGTATGGAATGTCTGCCACAAGGTAACTGCCATCCTCTGTGGTTTTTGCCAATGTCCATGCGTCGCTGCCTGTTTCTCTGTACCAGATCTCATTTTTTCCTGAAGTGTCCGGCACATAAAAATGTGCTTTTACTGTATCATACATTTTGTCATGCAGATGTTCAAGACTCCAGTTGTAAGCATACACGACATCTCCGTCCGGCAGATCTGTGTCACACTCTGCCATCTGTATCGTTGTATCATTATAAAATTTTCCTTCTAAAATGAGAACCACTTTATTGTCTACATTTGTAGTATTCTTGTTTTGGTCATCGTTCTCTGCTTTTTCGCTATCTGCATCTGCAAGATTTCCGTCTGCATCCATATATTCCGCTCCGGCAATACTTTCTGTCCAACGGCTGTATTCTGCTTCCACAGTCTTATTTTCGGTCATTGGCTGTCCGACGATATCATCCGGCCAGACCGCATAGTAACCGTCTTTTTCCGGGATCTGCGGAAGGTCGTATTCGCTGAAACTTCCATTGTATGCCAATGTTTTGACAACCACCACATCATCCTCTGCCCGGAAGGTAATCTGAACTTTATAAAATCCTTCCGGAATGTTTTCAAGCTTCATAATATCTTCGTAGCTCGCTTCATCTGCAATTCCGGCATAATTGATGTTATCTATTCCGTCCAGATCATCATTTACAAAAATGTTACCTTTTACCTCGCCCTCTTCAGACACAGTTCCTGCGATGCTTCCCAGGCCTTCCCCATCACTTGTGATCGTAGATGCAGAAACACAGTTTTTCACGGTATATCCGCTTCCGACAATGCCTCCGACATAATCCTTTGCATTTACATTACAGAGACTGTAGCTTTCTGCGATCGCACTGACACTGTTTCCTGCAATGCCTCCGGCATAATCACCCGTCTCGGATTTTACTGTGCCATAGCTTTCGCTCGTATAAATCAGTCCAAGTTCTTCTAATCCGGTAATACCGCCGACACAGTTTTTCTTGGAAGTCACCTCACCGTAGTTGACACACCGGATGACAACATCATTTACTGTCGACCGCAGTGTAATATTCGTCGAATCCGCGAGATCGATGTCAAACTCCGGATCAAGGTCATATTCAATATTCATCGTTCCCGCGATACCGCCAACATTGAGATCTCCATCAATTGCTCCGCAGTTTGTGCTTCCGGAAATAACGCCGTCCGTATTTTTTGCACTGGCTGCGGATGAGATATCCTCGATATAATCATCATTTCCAGTCACCACCGACAGGGTATCTCCTACTGTGTTCTGGATACTCTTGATCTGATTACTGATTTTCTGCACATCATCTGTGACTGACTGGATTCCATTATCAACCGTATCTGTCAGATGATCGATATCGCCGTTTGTATCTTTCTCTTTTATCTGATTTGAAATATCGTCCACAAAGTCTTCCGCGGTTTTATTGGAATCAGAAACTGTTCCACGGATGTTTGACAGATTGCTGTTGATATTCTGCCATTCCTTGGAAACCGCTTCTGTCTGCTCTTTATTTAAAATACGATTGTTTCTCTGGATACTATCTATTTTATCCAGCGAATCATGGATATTATCCATATACTGCTGTGCCTCCGGATCTGATTCCCCGATGGAATCCGAGAGGGAATCTAACGACTCGGACAATGTTTTGGACGAATTATTGTACTGCTCAGAAAGGTTATCCATATATGTTTTTGCCTCGGTTGAGGTATCGCTGACTGTCGAAGCAATGTTGCTTAAGGTCGTGTTGATGGAACTGACCGAATCCTGCACTTGGTTTACCTTATCATCCAGATACTCCGATTCTATATATGGCTCCGCCTGACCAACGATTCCGCCCACATCTTTTCGCCCGTAAACTGTGCCCTCATTGGTACAGTCAATGACTTTTCCGCTCTGGCGTCCGGCAATACCGCCCACATTGTAGCCGGTATGCGAAAAACCTATCGTTCCCTGATTCATACATGTGCTTATAATTCCAGTGGAAACACCTGCGATTCCACCCATATCGTTCCGGTCTACCACGCGGCGCGTCAGGTTCAGCGTTCCGATATCCACGCCACCAATATCCATTGTCGTCTGCAATTCCTCTGTGTTGATATTGCTCTCGGAAATACATTCGGAAATCAGTCCTTCATTATTTCCTGCGATTCCGCCTGTCTGATTGGTTGCTGTAACCGCCGCCTTGCTCTTGCAGTTTACGATTTTTCCTGTCGATTTGTTGTTTCCGGCAATCGCGCCGACTGCGGTTTTTCCCTCTACGGTTCCCTCAAAAGAAGAATTTCCAATTGTTCCATAGTTTACTCCGACAATTCCGCCAATGTTTTTGCAACTTCCGTCTGATGTGATATCACCGGAGATTTTCAGGTCATTGACGATCGCATTTTTTCCGAGATAACGGAAAAATCCATAATCGGAACCATTTGCGTTAAGCTTCACATTGCTAATGGTGTGTCCGCCACCTTCAAAATCACCTGAAAAATAGGCAATCCCCTGAAAATCCAAATCCGAAAGATTAATGTTTTTTGTAAGTTTTACTATCTTTCCGACACTCCAGCTATCGTACTGACAATTCCGGACAAATTCCTCGAATTCTTTTGTATCTGAAATCTCGATTACCTGATTTTTTGCTGTTTCTTCTGAATCCTTTTTTTCTTTATTTTTATCTTGCGCTCCTGTTGTTTGATTTTTCGCATCTTCCGCTTTCGTTTCCTGCGAAGTGGCAGCCTGTATATGGAGCGCTCCGCTTTCTGCGAAGGGTGCTGCGGTCAGTGTCATGGAAAAACACAGGGCAAGCACTTTCATTCTCATCTTTTTCATGACTTTTTCTCCTCCTGCTCTTCCTTTACGGCTACCTCTGATTCTGCAGCCACATTTTCGTCCTGCGTCATTCCCGGCAGCATTGGGTTTTGTGTATCGTCATGTGTGACTTCTCCACGTCTGCCCGGTATGTGCGAGTCTAACGACACTTTCATCTGTCCCTGGAATACACCGGAAACATCTGCATCAATCTCTCCCTGCACATAACCTTTTACATGTCCGGTCACTCTTACTCTGCCGGCAACCTCCTTCTGAGGACGTGAAATATTCATGGCAAGGGCCGTCTTCTCAATGATAAAATCACCAAACAGCAGAATCTGCGGCAGCACAAAAAGAACCAGAATAATGGAAATTAGCGTACCACGTCCCAAAGCCACACCAATGGAGGCAACCGTCGGATCGGATGCGATCTCACCGATCAAAAATCCTGCACAGGTCAAAATCGTTCCGGAAGTAAAAATAGTTGGAAATGCCTGATTTAAGGATTCCGTAATCGCATCTTTGATCGGCATTCTCTGTTTCAGATCCATATATCTGCTGGAAATAACGATTGCATAGTCGATCGTTGCACCCATCTGAATTGCAGACACGATCAGGTACGCAATAAAAAATATGGTCTGCCCACGCATTGCCGGAACTGCAAAGTTGATCCAGATACTTCCCTGTATGGTGAGCACCAGAAGCACCGGAAGCCCTGCTGACTGGAACGTGAAAAACAGGATGATCATAACAAATAGTGCGGTCAATACGCTGATCACGATATTATCCGATGCAAAGGAAGATTCCAGATCATGGTCACTCGTGGAGTTTCCTACCAGAATGACATTGTCTTTTCCGAAATATTTCGCCGCAATACCCCGGATCTCATCCATCGCATCATAGGTTTCCTGCCCTTCCGCCGGAAGTGACAGATCTAATACAAATCTGGAATAGTCATCTCCCTGCAGCTGTAATTGCGCATCATGCAGCGTGTCATATAAGGACGTAAGCTGATCGTCAAGATCTGCATCTAATGTCACATATCCTTCCTGATACTGGTCATACAGGAACAGGAACATATCAATGATCGGCACCTCATAATCATCAATGCCGGTAAATACCGGACCATACTGCTCCTCATTGTATGCATATGCTGTATACAAAATCTGTACAACTTCTACATCCAGATCCGTCAACTCTGCAAACTGTCTTGGGTTCAGCTTATCCGTCAGCATATAATCATCATTGATCGCCACATTTGCAAGTCCCAATGCCGAGTTTACATAATCCAGTTTTTCAATTTTTCCCAATACCTTTTTCTCGGAATCATAGTCTCCGCTTGGAACCATGACAACCAGCTGATTGCTTGCACCAAAGGTATTCTCAATTTTTTCACTTGCTATTTTCGATTCACTCTTTTTCGCACTGACAATGGAATTCGTGTCATATATATACTGGCAGTGATTGGATTCCCAAAATGCAAATACCAGAAACACGATAAAAACCGGCGGAATGATGTATTTGGTCAGATTTGCGAATTTGCCTACAAACGTAATTTTGGGCACGTAACATTTGTGATGGGTTTTATCAATTCCTTTTGCAAAAATCAAAAGCACACCCGGCATTAAGAAGAAAACGGAAATCAGGCTGAGTATGATCGCTTTTACCAGAATGATACCCATATCGTAGCCCAGCCGGAACTGCATAAACATCATCGCAACCATGCCGGAAATCGTGGTAAGGGAGGACGAGCTGATCTCCGGGATTGCCTTGGAGAGTGCCACTTTCACCGCTTCCTCTGCATCCAGCGTCTCATGTTCTTCCATGAAACGGTCACACAAAATAATGGCATAGTCGATTGCCAGTGCCAGCTGAAGCACAACGGCAATGGAATTTGTGACAGATGAGATCGTTCCAAACCAGTAGTTTGTACCCATGTTTAAAACTGCTGCCACGCCAAATGTGATCAGCAATACCGGGATCTGCAGATATGCTTTTGTGGAGAGCATCAACACCGCAACAATGATGACAACCGCCAGCACAAGAATAATATTCATATCCTGCGAAAGAGACTCTGCACTGCGCTCCTCCTCACCGACAGAGGACGAAACATAGACATCATAACCATCCAGTGTCTCTTTTACTTCCTCAAGCGCATCTTTGCTGATCTGTTCATCCTCCGTTCCGTCAAACGTCACACTAAACAGCGCATCCGCACCTGTAAAATGATCCTTAGAATCATCAAATTCAATCTGCTTCACGCCCTCAATATTTTCCAGATCGTCAACCAGATCTTCCGCCTGCGCATAGGTGATATTCGAGACCATGACTTTGGCACTGCCATAAGTTGTGAACTGCTCCTCCATCAGTGACAGCCCGATCCTCGTCTCACTGTCTGCCGGTAGATAGGATGTGATATCCTGATTGACCTGCACCTTATTAATAGAAAGAACACTGTAAATGATTGCCAAAACAAACAGAATTTCGATTGCTTTCCGCTTATTTACAATAAAGGAAGCGACGGTAAGCCAGAAATTCCCTTTTTCTTTTTCTTTTTCTTGTTTTTCTTCCATATTCATCCTCTTTCATGTTATATCTGAATCATTTTTCTTACGCTGCAAAACAGCAGTTGTTTTTCTTCTGAGTGAACGATCACTACTGTACCTCTGATTCATTTCATTATACTTAACATTGTGTTGATTATTTTATACTGCATTATTATAATAAGGGCATCTGGTTTACTCAATAAACATATTTTTCAAAACTGTTTGTTAATTGACATATTATGTACACTGTGTTGATTATTTCAGAAAATTTTTAGGATTATAAATTTTTGATCATAACTCCGGAAAAACAATACCAGACAATCACATTACGTTTTATATGAAAGGATCTCACATTATAATGGAAGCAAAAACCGACCGACGTATCAAGCGTACCCGCTATCTGCTTGTACACGCACTCACCTCCCTCATGCTGAAAAAAAGTATCAAGGATATCACCGTAAAAGAATTATGCGAGTCTGTTGACATCAACCGCGGCACTTTTTATCTGCACTACAAAGATATTTATGACATGTTAGAGCAGACCGAGCAGGAGCTTTTAGAACAGTTTGAGCAGGTCTTCAAAAATTATCACCCGGATCATACTCCCGATTTTCCCTATCCACTGTTCGTCGAAATTTTTCAGATCATTGACCGGAACTCCGATCTTTGCTGTGCACTGTTGAGTCCAAACGGCGATATTTCTTTTTCTGTCAAGATCAAGAAATTGTTTGAACACCAATACATACACGAATGGATGGTTGCGCATCATTCAGCTGATTTTCTGCCAACTTATGAATATTTCAGCAATTTTCTCGTTTCCGGCTGTTCCGGTCTGATCGAGTCATGGCTGGCTCATGGAAAAAAGGAGACGCCGGAGGAGATGGCAAGACTTATCAGCAAACTGATTTCTACCGGAATGACGTCTGTCTATCCGATACCTTGCGGACAGCCTGATGATCTGTAGAATTGCAGACCTTCATTTTGTATATTTTTACTAAACTTTTGTATTTTTTATCAATTAAAGCAAATTTTTGTTTCCTTTTCACACAAAATCATATATACTCATTACAGAATACTGGCTCCGGGGCAACGCTTCGGAGTTTTTGCTTCGCAAAACAAGAAATGCAAAACAAGGAGGCAAAATTCCTCTGCTCCTGCAACAGCAGTCGCATTTTGCTTCGCAAAACAAGGAGGAATTATGGATTTTGTTGGTACTGTCTGGGCGCTGCTTCCGCCGGTGATCGCCATTGTGCTTGCGCTGATCACAAAGGAAGTTTATATGTCGTTATTTATTGGTGTCGTAACCGGAGCTCTTTTATATACAAATTTCAGTCCGGTTGGAACGATTGAGGCAATTTTTGAAGTTATGATGGAAAAGCTAGGGGATTCGTGGAACGTCGGCATTCTGATTTTCCTCGTATTTCTTGGCATTATTGTTGCATTGATGACAAGAGCCGGCGGCTCTGCCGCTTACGGAAAATGGGCAGGCAATAAGATCAAGACCAGATCCGGCGCTCTGCTTTCCACGTTTGCACTCGGTGTCGTGATCTTTGTCGACGATTATTTCAACTGTCTGACCGTTGGAAATGTCATGCGTCCTGTCACGGACAAGCAGAAGATTTCCCGTGCAAAACTGGCTTATATCATTGACGCGACCGCAGCTCCGATCTGCATTATCGCACCGATCTCAAGCTGGGCTGCCGCAGTCACTGGATACACAAACGGAGATGGTTTCTCTCTGTTTTTGCAGACAATCCCGTTTAACCTGTATGCATGGCTCACCATTCTGATGGTGATTTTTATGGGTGTGACCGGTCTTGATTATGGTCCAATGAAAAAGTTTGAAGAAAATGCTGTAAAGGGTGATCTTTTCTCCGGCAAAAATGATTATGAAAATGTAAAAGAAAATATTATTTCCGCAAAAGGAAAGGTGATCGACCTTGTTCTTCCGGTCATTTTCCTGATTGCAAGCTGCATTATATGCATGATTTATACAGGTGGATTTTTCGAGGGTGAAAGCTTCATCAACGCTTTTGCAAACTGCGATGCATCCATGGGGCTTGTGATGGGTTCTTTCATTACGTTAGTGTTTGTGTTTTTGCTGTACCTGCCTCGCCGCGTGATCACGTTCAGTGAATTTGCCGAGTGTATTCCGCAGGGATTTAAGATGATGGTTTCTGCGATCCTGATCCTTGTTCTGGCCTGGACGTTAGGCGGTTTCTGCAGTACAAAGTTAGAGGCTGGCGCCTTTGTGAGCAGCATGCTCTCCGGCAATATGACTGCAACCTCACTTTTCCCGGCTATATTATTTCTGGTTGGAAGCGGACTTGCTTTTGCAACCGGTACTTCGTGGGGAACATTTGGTATTCTGATTCCGATCGTTACCGCCATGTTCCCGGAAACAGATCCGATGCTCGTTGTCTGCATCGCAGCTTCCCTTGCCGGTTCTGTCTGCGGAGATCATATGTCTCCAATTTCCGACACAACGATCATGGCCTCCGCCGGTGCACAATGCCACCATGTAGACCATGTATCCACACAGCTTCCTTACGCTCTGACAGTCGGCGGCTGCTGCGTCATCGCCTATCTCGTCGCCGGATTCACAAAAAATGTCGTACTCACTATGGCAGTCGGCGTGATCCTGCTTTTTGCTGTTTTATCATTTATCCGCTACCGGCAGGCACACAAATGTGATATGATGAAGTAAGGAAAATACTTAAGGAGAGAACTATTATGAGCAAAGGTATTGTTGGAAAAAATAACTGGGCTTTAGTCCTTTTACTTCTTGTCGGTGTTGTATTAGGCGGTCTTATCGGAAAGTTATGTGCAGGCGTACCCGCTTTAAGCTGGCTTAATTATGGTCAGAGTTTTGGATTTATCAATCCAATGGTGTTAGATCTGGGGATTCTGGTTCTGACATTCGGATTTACGGTTGATATCACAGTTGCCGGTATTCTGGGGATTGTGATCGCAATTATTATTTACAGATTACTATAATAAATGTATAAAAGGACTGCTGTTTTGCAAATTTTTATTCATGCTAAACAACAGTCCTCATAATAGTTTACGCTTCATTCCTAATAATTGGAAGTAAGTCTATAAATCTACAAATTTTACACTATGTATTTTAGAAATATCGGTTACTACTTCTGAAACATCTATATTCTCAGGCATAGAAATTCCAAAAATATATGTTATATATTCATCTTTCCGTCGTTTCATATTGCTTGATCTAATATCTATTTTTTTATCACTTAATATTTTTTCCAGCTTTTCAAGTGATTTTGTTTCCGAATCCATACAAACACGAAGTCTTCCGGGAACTTTGACATCCAGATACGAAAAATATTTATTCGACAACATACTTTGGATAACAACCGTAATTGCAGTCGCAATTATTGCCAACACATACATTCCTGCACCAACCGCCATTCCAACAGCTGCCATTACCCATATTCCTGCCGATGTTACCAATCCTCTTATTTGATTGCCATACATAAAAATTGTTCCAGCTCCAAGAAATCCTACACCCGTTACTATATTGCACGCAACTCTTGAAACATCTAACCTTATTCCATTATGCACAACATCTAAAAAACCATATTTCGATGCAATTGTAAAAAGTGCTGCTCCAACAGCAACAATTATATATGTACGAAGTCCGGCCGCTTTCTGATGTTTCGTTCTCTCAAATCCTGCAACTCCACCACATAGTCCTGCCAATAAACACCTAAATATAAATTCAAAATTTAATGAATCAAATAATTGTATTGTCATCTACTCATCCTCACAAGCCAATTGATTTTATCTCCTTACATTCCTGCATAATTTTTAATACATCCAACGGTAAAATTCCCACTGGCATACTTATGTCCATTGTATATGTTAATACTGCATTTCTATGTCTTTTAACGTGGCTTTCCTCAATGGTAATACGTTTATTTTGAAATAACTGTTTCAATTTTAAAAGTATTTCATCATTATTCTCTACCGAAATTACCACTCTGCTATGACTATAATTTTCCATTCCCTTAAAAAATCCATTATGAAATATAATTTGTATCACTAAAATAAAACACGCACAAAAAAAACCTGTCGTACACATTCCACAACCAATGGTTAGACCTACTGCAGCCGTAACCCAAATTCCAGCTGCAGTTGTCAGACCCTGCACTTTATCACCTCGCACAAATATTAATCCTGCGCCAAGAAAACTTACTCCCGTAACGATATTAGATGCAACTCTGGCTGCATCTGCCTGAATATTTTCTAAACGAACAACATCCTCAAACCCATACTTCGATATTATCGTAAAAAGTGCCGCTCCTAATGCAACAAGCATATGTGTACGTATACCCGCTCCTTTGCTTCTTTTGTATCTTTCAACACCTATAATGGCTCCACATATACACGCAACAAGCAACCGGACTCCATACTCTATGTTTTTATTGTCGAACAAAACTTGTGACATTTTTCCACTCCTTCCAAATCAGCTATCTGAGTCAAAAGAGCGCCCATTTCTCCTAGTGAATCAAATACTGCATCCGGTTGAATATCAGACGACAGTATATCTTCCTTTTTTGTTTCCCCTGTTAATACAAGTATTCCTCTGCTGCCATTTTCTACGCCCTCTGCAACGTCTGTATACAACCTGTCTCCGACAAATGCAATCTCCTCTTTTTTACTCTTGTAATTATCCAATATGCTTTCTAATGTTTCAACATGAGGTTTTCCAAATATTTTCGGGGTTACTCCAGTAGAAAGTGATATGGCTGCACAAAAAGAACCTACATCAGGTATAAATCCATTTTCAACTGGACAGTTAATATCCGGATGGGTAGCATAAAATATGGCTCCGTTTCGAATAAACGAACATGCTTTTTCTAATTTTATGTATGTCAAAGTTGTATCAAAACCTACAACCACAATATTAGGTTTTTTATCATCCAGACATATTTTTTCGGCTTCAAACATTTTAATTAGAGAATCTGTTCCAACCAAATAGATTTTTGCGTTTTTATGGTATTTTTTTAAATATGCTATTGTAACATCTGCAGATGTCATTATTTTTTCACGGCTGATGATACAACCCATTTTAGCAAGTTTTTCAATATACAGCTCCGGTGATTTTGAAGAATTATTTGTAAAGAAAATAAAATCTTTTCCAGCTTTTTTTACACTGGAAATAAAATCTAATGCACCATCCAAAACATGTTCACCAAGATAAAATGTTCCATCCATATCAAGAACAAATAATTTTGTTTTTTTTAATATTTCAATTCTGTTCATTTCTCTCTATTTCTTTTGATCATTAATACGTTTTATTTCTTCAGGTTTAAATTTATATTCATGAGTATCTGTCAGTAATCCATTTGTCTCCTGTTCGACATCTGTAAATTGCGTATAACAGAACCCACTGAGAATCTCTGAGTCAAAAATAGCAGCTGTCAACCGATCATATTCTTCTATAAATTCTTCTTTTTTTATAGTAGTATAACCCCAATTCTGTTCTTCCTGACTATCAGCCGCTTTCTCTTTTAGCGAAATGCCTCCACATTCTGTCAAAACTACTGGTTGATTTTTATATTCATTTCCCTTGGCAAAAAGGTTTTTATCAACTATATTTGCTAGTGTCTTTAAACTTTTTAAAGACTGTGCAAATACCTCATGTTGACGTTTATCTTCCTTCTCGCCATGTTTATAACTATGTATTGCACAAATATCGCCTACTGTCATTTCCCAGCCGTCATTGGAAATTACCAATCTAGTTGAATCAATAGATTTAACCATGTAATACAGTGACTTTGAAAAATCCTGCTGTTGGCTGTTATCATATATTTGTGGAGTTCCCCAGCTTTCATTTAACATTCCCCATACAATAATTGATGGGTGGTTGTAATCTCGGTTTATCACCTCCATCCATTCTTTCATGAATGTTTCTGCCGCCTGCGGAGTATATACCCAAAAACTTGCCATTGCTTCCCATACCAAAAAACCAAGCTTATCTGCCCAATACAAAAACCTCGGATCTTCCACTTTTTCATGTTTACGACATCCGTTAAATCCCATCGCTTTTGCTTTCTGAATATCATTTTTATAATCTTCATCTGTTGGTGCTGTTATAAGACTCTCTTTCCAATACCCCTGATCCAACAATAATTTTTGATAATACGGCTGATTATTCAAATAAATTTTTCCATTTTCTATATGGATTTTCCGCATTCCAAAATAACTTGCAACCTTATCTGCTGCATTTCCTGTATCTCCATCATCAGCTTTCATGACAACATCATATAAAATTGGATTTTCAGGGCTCCAATATTTTCCCACAAAATGGAATGCACCGTTTAACGCTTTATTTTGAAATACATTAACTGTCAATGAATTCTGCCTTTCATCACATAACATATTTCCATGAAAAACTTCGTTCTGTTCCAGACTGATCTTCACATGTACTCTGCATGGCAATTTTGACGTTTCTGATAGCTTATATTCAATTTTAACCGTTCCCTCATCAATATCTGGTGTAAAATAAATCCATTCAAAATGTGTTTCTGACAGGGGTTCTAACCACACACTCTGCCAAATTCCGGTACTTGGTGTATACCAAATAAATTTTGATGTATCTTCCCAAAACTGCTTTCCGCGCGGAATCGTTTCATCTGTCAGCGGATCTTCCACTTCAACTCTGATCGTCTCTCTATTCCAATTTAAATACCTTGTTATCTGAAATGAAAAAGGAGTCTGTCCACCAACATGCGTTCCTACACATTGGTTATTAATATATACACAACATCGATAATCAACTGCCCCAAAATTAATACGGATTTCCTCCCCTTTCCATTCCTTTGGCACCGTAAATTCATTTTCGTACACCACAAAATCTTCTGTGATTCTTTCGCCTATTCCACTTAACTGGCTCTGGCAAACAAATGGTACTTCTATCTCTGTCTTTTTATTTCCATAATAAAACTTCCAAACTCCATTTAAACATTTCCATTTTTCCCGTTTAAAATTTGGACGCGGATATTCGATTCTTCTCATTTTATCCCCCTTGCTTTTATTTAATTCCTGAATGTGTAAATCCCTTTACTATATATTTGTTTGCAAAAATAAATATAATCATTACTGGTATAACCGATACAACTGTAGATGCCATCATCATTCCCGGGTTTGTATAATTTTCACCTAACACAAGTGCAGCTATTCCTAAAGTAATTGTTCTTGTCTCATTCTTGTTAATAACAAGCGATGGCCATAAATAACTGTTATATAAACCTAAAAATGTTATGAATGCCTGTGTAATCACAACTGGTTTTACCGAAGGAAGAACAATATGCCATAGTATCTGAAAAATATTAGCACCTTCCACTAAACCAGCTTCTTCCAGCTCTTTAGGAAAATCTATCAAAAAGTTATAAATCAAATATATGCACATTACCCCAGAACCTGACGGAAGTATCAACGCCCAGTAAGTATTTAACCCACCTATTTGTTTGAATATATAAAACAGTGGAAAATACGTTACAATTTCTGGAATCGCCATTGCCCAGATTAATCCTATCAAAATAATTTTTTTTCCAGGCACATTCAGTCTGGCTAATGCATATGCCGCCAACACACTTGTTGTAATCCGCAGTGCTGTTCCACAAATTGTAATAATCGCTGTGTTTATAAGCCACTGTATAACTGGGGATGTATCTGTGTTATGAAACAGTTCTATATAATTTTCAAATGTCCACTCCTTGGGCAGTAATGTTGTAGATGTTACTGATTCAGCCACACCTTTAAAACTTGTAAAAACCATAAATAGGAGTGGCAGTAAAAATAAATATGCAATAATACATGCCATCATAAGCAATAATATTTTGGATATATTTTTTTTCATGGTCTGCCTCCCTACCTCAATTCTTCTTTTTCTTTTGTCAAAAAGTACTGTCCTATGGAACAAATTACAATTACAATTCCCATCAGAAGCGTCATGGCACTTCCAATGCCAAGATCATTTCTATCCATAATAGTTGATGTTATTACCATTATGACAGGTTTTGTGCTTTCTCCTGGACCGCCTTTCGTCATCAGTCTTGGCTGCCCATAAACATTAAATGATGCAATAATCGTAGTCATCAAAACAAAATAAAATACATTTTTAATTCCCGGGAAAATGATATACCGGAACTGTTTCCAGTATCTTGCCCCATCAATTGCTGATGCTTCATAAAGCTGTGGATCAATTTCATTTAATGCATTAACAAAAAGCATCATATTATAACCTATTGTCCACCATACCGTTGCCACAGTAAGCGAAACCCACACAAACGGCTGCTGTTCCATCCACGGTACTGCTTTTTTAATAATTCCTATGTTCATCATTAAATTATTCAGGTATCCGCCGTTTCCTTTCATCAGCCATACAAATACAGCTGCCACCGCAGTAACCGAAACAGAGTACGAGGCAAAATAAATCGTTCTGAATATTCCTTTGCACCTGTCAGGAAGCCGATCAAGCAATAATGCAAGACCAAGACTTCCCAAAACAAGGAATGGTGTTGTACAGGCTGTAAAAATTACAGTATTTTTCAAACCTAGAAGGAACGAGTTATGGTACATCGAATCTCCAACCAGTATTTTGATATAATTTGAGAATCCCACAAATCCCTGATTTCCCATTATCAAACTATATTTACTTAAACTCATCACTATTCCATAAATAAATGGTATTAACCAGAACAGCATGAAAAATAATATAAATGGTATTATAAACAACAAGCCCGTACTTTTTTTCTTCATATAATCTCGTTCCTTCTATATAATTTACATCTCTGATAACTCAGTTGCTATGTCAGTTGCATTTTTCAATTCAGCCATAAGATCATCCCTTGACAAATTTTCAGTCTGCACTACCATCGACCATACTGTTTCGTTTACATATTTTACTTGTTCACGAATGTTGTATATTGCCGGAAGTATCATGGCATCATCAAAAATTGTGTAATTAACTGCCGCTACCGGATATTTTTCAGGATTAGCTTTAACTACTTCCATGGTGGCAAGATGAACAGGTGCCTGACCTGAATCTGCCCAATTTAGCAAAACTTCTGGCTGATATGTGTATTTCATGAATGCAGCAATACCAGCAATTTTCTTTTCATCTGTAACTTTAGAAGATACTCCAAAGGTATGTCCTCCAGCAGGTACACATTTTTTATCACCATAAATCTGCGGCACTGTACCGATTCCAAGATTATCCCCAAGAACCTCTTTTGCAACCGTATATTTCCATGGTCCTGTCATCGAAACGACTGTCTTAACATTTGCTGCTGTCTCTGACTGATTGATGAATGTATTAAAATGGTCATCTGCTCCTAGCCCAGCTGGACTCAAGTGATCTTTATAAATCATGTCGTGAATCTTCATAAATGCATCACATGCTTCTTCGGTATCAAGCTTGATATGTTCATCTTCTACCCAGTTCACTCCACATTGTCCTAACGCTGTCATCCATGCCCACTGCTGATCGCCTGTCAGTGGTAATCCATATGGATATATGCCAGAATTTTCGGAATCAAGTTTATCTCTTAATTCAATCATATCATTATAATCTTTCGGTGCTTCATCTGTGTATTCTTTATTATAAAATGTTGTTTCTGCATATAAATCCAATGGAAATGCAAAAACTCCGTCATCATACTTTGCGTATGTCTTCGTAATATCGTGAAAATCATTCTCAAATGAAATACCTGCCATATCATATATATCAGACACTTCTCTCAAAAGCCCCATTGCGTGATAGGTAGAAATCCAGTCTGCATGAATGATCAGCATATCAAAATCTCCTGATTTGAACTTTGTATAATGATCTGCATCCTGTAACTGTTCAATATAATAATCACTTTGTGATTCGTTAAACCCATCCACAATCTTTGTCATGTATTCACCATCTCCACCAGTAAATCCATTGATAAATGTGATTGTCGTCTTATCACTTTTTCCTGAAGATTCTTTATCTTCATTTGTATCCGTTGACTGAACTCCACCAGACACTGCCTCATTTGTGCTATCCGAAACAGTTGTTTTTCCACAAGCTGTAAATGACAGCCCCATTACAAATACTAATGCCAACGCCAACTTTTTCTTCATACTACTTTCTCCTTTCGCCTTGCAATTTTTTGCTTATTTTGTTATACTATTTTTGTAACAAAAAACTATATTTTAAATCATCTTTTTTATTTAAAATTCGTTTTTTGTTGATTTCACTCTATTATTTTTGCAATATTTTGTCAACTATTTTTGTTATTTCTATTTGTTTTTTGTGTATAATGCATATTTTTTATCATCATTCTTTGTCGAACATTATTTTTAATTACACGTTCCATGTAATTAAATGGCATGATTTTATTACACGTTTATTGAAATAATGTAAGAAAAAAAGATAAAAAGGAGAATGTAACATGTCTAAACCAAAACGAACAATCAAAATTATCGGCGAGCGTGATATCGAATTAAATCTAAGTAATCCTGCTCATCATGAGCGAATTGCGTCAATAGGAAAAGCTTTATCTTCTCCTATACGCCTTCAAATCTTAGCCTTATTGAAAGATTGCGCTATGTCTGTTCAAGAAATTGCTCATATTTTAAACATCCCTGTGTCTTCAACAGCTGTCCATATTAGATGCCTTGAAGATGCACAGCTTATCATTACCGAAGTCCAGCCCGGCAACCATGGCTCTATGCGTGTTTGTATCTGTAGCATGCAGACATTTACTTTATCTACAGTTAACCCTGAACTCAGTGCAGTGGATAATTCTGTATCAATCGAAATGCCTATCGGGCACTATTTTCAATGTAAAATTGAGCCAACGTGTGGACTCGCCGACGAAAATGGTGCAATTGACATGTACGACAGCCCCTCCTCTTTCTATTCTCTGAACAGAACCAAAGCACAGCTCCTTTGGTTTCGACAGGGTTATGTTGAATATCGTTTTCAAAATCTTATCAATCCAATGCGGCATCTTTCCGAGCTTTCCTTCAGTGTAGAAATTTGTTCAGAAGCTCCTGGATATTTAAACGACTGGCCTTCAGATATTACCATCACTGTCAACGGCATTGAACTTACAACTTTTTGCTCACCTGGTGATTTCGGGGACAGGCGCGGCAAACTCACACCCGCCATCTGGCCAAATGGAAGAACTCAGTACGGGCTTCTCAAGACCTTTTCCATCCGGGAAAACGGAGGCTACATCGATCATATGCCTGTAAATCCATCTATAAGCATCAAGCAGCTGGAACTGGATAAGTGTCCTTATATAGCACTTCGAATAGGCATTAAAGAAGATGCAAAGCACATTGGCGGTATCAATATTTTCGGTGAAAAATATGGCGATTATCCACAGGGAATCATTATGACTTTTACTTACTAAATGGAGGTTCATTTTTATGCAGGATATTAACATCTCAACAATCATTGGTAGTACAGTTCCTGTCGAGGAACAATTAAAACTTATTAAAAATGCAGGATTTGACGGTTTTTTCCTAACATATACGGGAATAGAGCCCTTGGTTTCCTGGGCTGAAACAGCATATCAGCTCGGATTAAAATTCGAAACTATACACGGTCCCTTTTCTCAGGCAAACCGTATTTGGGAGGCTGGCGATATTGGCAAAGATTATCTTACATATTTGAAAAAAATTATAGATGACTGCCATTCCGTCAACGTTGACAAATTAATTATGCATGTAACTGTCGGAAACACAGCCCCTCCCATTTCTTCTAATGGATTAATTCTTTTTCAGGAATTATGCGATTATGCAAAAGAAAAAAATGTTCATATTTGTTTTGAAAACTTAGAGCCACTTCCACACATCGATGCTGTTATGGACTATATCAAGAATCCTTTCCATGGATTTTGCTGGGATTGCGGTCATAATTTATGTTATAGTCCTCACATTGATATGATAAAGAAATTTGGTTCCAGATTAAAGTGCCTACATATTCATGACAACCTTGGCGTGACTCAGCCCGGCAATATTGATTATCGTGATGACAGGCATTACCTGCCTTTCGATGGCACTTTGGATTGGAATTGGTTTGTCGAAAAACTCTCTGTTTTAAATTATACCGGTCCAATTACATTGGAAGTTTCCATTTTAGGGAAAAGTGAATATCAGAATCTCTCATTAACTGAATATCTTGATATTGCCTATGAGCGTGCTACAAAATTGCGAGATATGTTAATTCAAAAACAGGCTTCAAACATTAGTCTGTAGCTATTATTTTACCATTGTGTATAAGGCAATTTTCAGTTACTAATAAAGTTTCCATCAAATCGAGTAGGAGGGCGTGATCAACTCCCGTCCTCTCACACCACCGTGCGTACCATTCGGTACACGGCGGTTTCAGTAGTTAATGCGAACAGATTCCGTGTAGTTATTGGGCTCTGACTTGGTTGGCAGCCTTACCCTCATGCATAACCTTATATGAGATTTCTATTCGTCAGACCAGAGATTTTCCCGTGGTTAGTCTGTTCCTACATCCGGCTTCCTTCAGATTCCACCTCACGATGGACACCCTTGCCTTCGGCTATATCCTTCCCACTACTAGGTGGATTCGGGACTTTAACCCGTTAGAAACGTGCGCCGCCGGGCATGCCAACAAAACGACAGATGTAATTCCAATACATCTGCCGTTTTATTTTTTACATAATTTTATATATCCTGTTTTCTATTCTGCAATAGCCACTTCCAGACCGGAACAACGCTTACGTGAACTCCTTCATAGTCAAGTTCTTCCTCTTCACTATTTGTAATCAGTAAGCAGGTTGCATCACCAATAAAGTTTTTTAATTTTACAAATGCTCCGATTTCCCGTTCCCTTGTATCTATCTGGTCTAAGACCTGCAGGCTTACCTGAATTGCAAGTTTTTCTTCTGGAACATAAAAATCAATTTCAACGTTTTTTTCAAAATAAAATACATTTTCCCGTCCATAACTTCGAATCAGTTCTATTGCGACCAGGTTTTCCAACTGCGCTGAACTGCAATCCATAAGCATAAGCCCTAACAAGCCGGTATCCATAAAATAATATTTTGGCGAAGTCTCTTTTTCCACCAGCTTTGCCGCATAATTTTGCAATGTGAACAACATATAAGAGTCCATCATATAACCGACATAATTAATCACTGTCTGCTTTCCCAGTACTGCTCCGGCACTTTTTAAAATGTTGCTCAGCCTGTTAAAGGACAATGGTTTTGTAACAGATTCTGCAATCTTCTTCAAAATCAATCTTACTGCAAAATCATTTGTTATTTTATTTCTGGTTATAATATCTCCCAGATAAATGGTCTGGTAAATGCTATTTAAATATTCCCGCTTGTTTCTGATATCGACCAATTCCGGAAAAGCACCGTATTTTACATACTGATCACACATTCCAACTACTTCTGCCCTGTCTTTTGTGCTGAGCACTTCCAGATAATTTTTATCCTTCCCCTGTGCAGCCAGATATTCCGGGAACGAATATGGATATATATCTACTATCATAAATCTACCGCCAAGTGTAGATGCAATTTCACTGCTTAGCATCTTGCTGTTGCTTCCAGTAATATGAATTCTATATTTCATGTCTGCTATCCGGCGGACAAACTTTTCCCAGCCTTCCACGTTTTGAATCTCATCCAAAAAAAGATATGGTTTATTGTCCGCGCCAGACATTTCGAGTCCGATTTCCAGGATCAGGTTCAGATCGTCTGCTGACAGTTCCAAAAGTCTTTCATCTTCAAAATTTACATAAACAATCTGTTTGAGAGGAATTCCATTTTCCTGCAAATGCTTAATCTGCTGATACATCATATAGGATTTTCCAGTTCTTCTAATTCCAACAAAGCAATAATTTACATTGTCTTCCAATGGATAGTCTCTCTTTATCATTGGATTATTTAAATAAGTTTCCTTTTGGTCAATCATAATCTGCTTTAAATAATCTCTGTTCATACGGCACTCCTTTCTGTCTGTAAGACAATTTTGCCATTATTTTGTTCTGTGTATAAGACAATATTAATATATTTTTGTTCTGTGCGCAAGACAATATTGATATATTTCTGTTCTGTACGCAAGACAAAATGGTTTCATGAAAATTCTCATGAAACCATTTCTATTCTTTCAATTATATATTTTGTCCTGATGATCCGGTTATTATCCAAAATAGAACATCTATCACACAATCTTCGGCAGATACTCTGCCAGATACTCCGCAAAAATCCTGTGGCTGTCCAGGCTTAAGTGCATCCAGTCATAAGGATACATCTCAATGCCCGGTATGGAACCGGCATCTATAAAATGACATCCTAACCGGTCTGCAACATCCTTAAATTCTTTGGCAAGTGCTCTGGAACGCTCCACACATTTGTCACCCATCTCTCCTGCAACAGCCGTTTTTGCATAATCCGGGTGGATTGGTGGCGGAGCTACCAGAAGAATATTCGGTTTATTACGCCATGCAGCATGCGTGTCGATTGCTTTCTGTGTCAGGCGCTCCAGACCTTTTCCGATAATAAATCCATTTGCATTAAACCGGTCTTTTGTATCATTGGTGCCAAGCATGATGATGACCAGATCTAACGGCTCATGTGTCATCATACACGGATAAATTGCATTCAATCCGCTCAACCCTTCAAAAACCGGATCCTCAAAAGATGTGGTCCGTCCACTTAATCCTTCCTCGATCACATAGTAGTCATCGCCCAAATTTCTCTGTAAAAGTTTTGTCCAGCGCTCCTCTACAGTGAAACGTCCTCCGGTTTTGGAATTATATCCATGAGTGTTGGAATCTCCAAAACATAATATATTTTTCTGATCCATTGTCTCATCCTCCCTGTGCTGTCATCTAAAAAATCTTTTTCCAAACAGATATATTGTACACGATCATCTTACTGCGCAAGTAACTTTTCCGCAAGGCTGACCGCTCCCATCATGCCCGCCGTGTTTGCAAGCTTTGCTGGAACGATCTCCACGATCCGAAGTCCCGGTGCGATCTGCGCTTTTACCTTCCGGTTCACCTCCGAAAGCACATACTCCTGCGCCATGATGCCTCCTCCAAGAATGATCCTGGATGGATTGAAAATACAGCATAGCGTTACAAGACCTGTGCAGATATCGTCGATCCACGCATCAATCTGCTCTTTGATCTCCGGTCTGTCCTTTGCCGCAAATATTTTTTTGCCATTATCCAGAGCTCCATCGACTTTTTTTACACGTCTGACCAGTCCGGTCGTGGAAGCACACCGCTCATAGCAGCCCTCCAGAGTGTCCGTTCCCGCCTTTTCTTCCGGGTGGATCACCATTCCGCCAAAGCTTCCGGCAGAAAAAGAAGCCCCCGGGTAAACGTTTCCGTTCATCACAATACTTCCGCCGACACCGGTTCCATAGGTCAGACATAAAAAATCATCGCATCCGGCTCCTGCTCCTGATCGGAGTTCGCCAAGAGCCGCCGCATTGACGTCATTCTCCACTGCGGCAGGCACACAAAATTCCTCTTCCATGATCTGCTTTACCGGCATGCCTGTGTATCCCGGAATATTGCTGTTCGCATAAAAAATGCTTCCATCTTCCGTATTCACTTCCCCGGCAGTGCTGATCCCGATCGCTTCAAAATCGTGATAGGAATGGATCAGTCCTTTGACACGCTCCATCAGTGCCGCTCCGCCTTCCGATGCGCACGTCTCTGTCTCACGCAGCTCCACGAATGTCTCTCCGTTCCAGAGACCGGACTTGATCATTGTTCCCCCGATATCCACAGCCACAATTCTCATAATTTCTCCTTTTTTACTTTTCGATCGCTGCTACGAATCTTGCCGTGATCTCCGCCGGTCTTGTGATCGCACCGCCGACTACCAATGCAAAAGCTCCTGCCTCCAGTGCCTTCTTTGCCTGCTCCGGATAGTGGATATGTCCCTCTGCGATGATCTTTGCCGGGCATTTTTCGGAAAGTTCATGGATGAAATCAAAATCGATGTCATCACAGCCCTGTGTCTCCGGTGTATATCCACGCATGGTCGTGCCGACAAAATCGGCTCCGGCATTGGCACATGCGATTCCTTCCCCGATGGTTGCACAGTCTGCCATCACAAGCTGCTCCGGATATTTTGCCTTGATTGCCTCGATAAACTGTGATGCCGTGCTTCCATCCGGTCTTAATGCGCTTGTTCCCTGTACCGCAAGGATATCCACACCGCATGCCACCAGCTCATCCACTTCTTTCATGGTAACCGTGATGTACATCGGTGTTCCCTCATAGTCTTTTTTAATGATACCGATGACCGGAAGGTCTACTGCTTCCTTGATCTGTGTGATGTCACGTACTGTGTTTGCACGGATTCCGACTGCTCCAGACTGTGCTGCAGCTTTTGCCATCAAAGGCATAACGCCGCCTTCTTTTGTATACAAAGGCTCGTGCTCCAATGCCTGACAGGAAACAATTAATCCGCCTTTTATCTGATCAAATAATGCCTGTTTATCCATTTTATTTTCCTCCTGCAATTACATCTCAATTTTAACAACTGCTTTTCTCACATGTGTGTGCGATCCGTTTTTGCAGCTTGGTTTGTGAAATTCTTCCGGCAGGAATAAAGCAAAGCTTCCGTCCCCCAGCGTTCCGCCACATCTGCTTCTGCCTGCCGCAAGTCCGCAGTCCGAAGCTTCCTGAAATGTATCTGTAAATTCTGCCTTGTCTGTCCACTCCCAGTATTCACTTCCACTGATATCGATCTGCAGATCTGCATAACGTTTATGATATTCATACTCCGCGCCTTCTGCCTCCCGAAGGTCTGCCTCCATGACATTAACAAAAACCTGTTCTCCGTCAATCACCGTTTTTCCATCTGGAAGTGCAGCCAGATCACATTTTTTCAAAAAATCAATGACGGTATCCATGTTTTTATGTAAACCACGATACTGCTCCAGATTCTGTAAGCTGTCTGTAACCATTTTGTATCTCCTCCCAAAATCGTCCTGTAAATCTTATTCTTAATTTTAAATCCGTACATTGGCAGCTGCATCATTTTTCTGCAGATACAGAAATAAGCCGAAGCAGTGCGTACACCCCGGCATATTTCTGTATGTATTTCTCTTATTATAATTCTTTGATCGCTGCCTCGATCATCTTCTGAGCCTCAACAACAACAGCCTCATCTTCCGGTGCTAAAGGTGCAAGCGGCAATCTGACGCTTCCAAGTTCCAAGCCATACATTCTGTGTAAAATCTCTTTCATGACTGCGTAAAGATTTCCTTTTGCCTCGCACATCTTGTAGATGATCGCATCTGCTTTGTACTGGATCTTCATTGCCTCTGCGATGTTATTTTCGCGGATGAGCTGATCCATTTTTACAAATAATTCCGGCATAACCGCATATGTTCCACCGATTCCTCCGTCTGCGCCGATCGCACGTCCGGATACGAACTGTTCGTCCGGTCCGTTGAATACAACAAATCCATTTTCGCCACGCTCTTTGACACCTTCTGCCTTAAACATCTGGATGTCCTGTGTCGGCATGGAAGAGTTCTTCACTGCAATCACATTCGGATTCTTCAGCATTTCTTTTAACAGGTTCATGGATAATGCCGTTCCTGCAAGCTGCGGAATATTGTAAATAACAAAATCAAGATCCGGCGCTGCTGCACTCATTGCATTCCAGTATTCTGCGATTGCATACTCCGGTAAATGGAAATAGATTGGCGGAATCGAAGCGATCGCATCTGCTCCAACGCTCTGTGCATGTGCTGCAAGCTCCACGCTGTCTGCCGTATTGTTGCATCCTACATGCGCAATGACGGTCAGTTTTCCTTTTGCTTCTTCCATGACTGCTTCCAGCACTTTTTTCCGCTCGTCCACATGCTGGTAAATACATTCACCTGATGAACCGCCAACATACACACCCTTTACTCCTTTTGAGATCAGGTGGCGTGTCAATGCTTTGACACCCTCTGTTGAAATTTCTCCTTTTTCGTCATAGCATGCATAAAATGCCGGAATGACTCCCTGATATTTTGTAATATCTTTCATTTTATCTTCACTCCTCTGTTAGATTTTTGTCCTATTTTTTATACCGCCCTTCTTAAACAAGAAGGATAGTTTGTCAGCCTTTTACAGCTCCCATTGTAATTCCTTTTGTAAAGTATTTCTGGAATAACAGGAACACGATGATGATCGGCAGGGCTGCCAGTGCCGCACCAGCCATGATCAGACCGAAATCTGTGGCATTTTCAGCCTGCAACTTGGCAATACCAAGGGAGATCGTCAGGTTGCTTGTGCTTGATAACATGATCAACTGCATGAAGTAATCATTCCAGCTGTTGATGAATGTAAAAATCGCCAGTGCTCCGATACCCGGTTTGATCATCGGTACTACAATCTGTAAAAATGTCTTTGCCTCACTCGCTCCATCGATCTGCGCTGCCTCCAGCATTTCAGAAGGCACACCCTCCGAGAACTGTTTCATCAGGAACACACCAAACGGCCATCCTACGATCGGGAAGATAACCGCCCAGATCGTATTATATAAATTCAGGCTTGACATCTCACGAAGTAATGGGATCAAAATAACCTGTTTTGGTAATGCCATTGCACATACGATCAGTGTGAAAAGTAACTGCCGTCCCACAAATCTCTTCTTTGCAAGCGCATATCCTGCCATGGATGCTGTGATACAGGTAAGGATCATGGACATGATCGCCATAAATACGGTATTGATCAGCCAGCGGACTGCAGCCGGCACCGTCGGTCCAGTCAGTGTCAGTTTCAAATCCCTGCTTCCTGTGATCAGGCTGCTGAATGGAATATTGAACTGGAACAGCGGTGCGGTCTGGCGGCTGAATAACTTCTGATAGTTTGCCAGTGTCCACTCTTTTGGCCACCAGATCGGCGTTGTGGAGTTGATCGCTGCGTTTGTCTTAAAGGAACCTGTGATAATCCAATATAATGGGAAGGTAAATAATATTGCCAGTATCACAATTACAACAATGCTGATGATCTTGTATGCAGAAGGATGTTTTGTACTATTTTTGTTTTCCATATCTGTAACCCTCCTCCTAATCATTCGAATTTCCAAGTTTAAACTGGATTGCGGACAGGATCGCGATCATAATTGCAAGGACAACGCCCATTGCATCGCCGTATCCGTAACGGTACAGTTTAAATGCGGAATAATAGATGTAATACATGATCGTGTCTGTACTGTGGTTTGGTCCACCGGATGTCAGCAGCTGGATCAGTGCAAAACACTGGAAACTGTTGATCGTTGTAATAACAACAATATATAATGTGGTCGGCATAATCTGTGGCCACTTGATCTTCCAGAAAGCCTGAAGGCTTGTAGCTCCATCTACATTTGCCGCTTCCACCAAGGATGCATCCACATTACCAAGTGCAGATACATAAAGTACGATTGGCTGGCCAACGGAAGTTGTAAGCAAAATCAGTATGATACATGCAAGTGCATAACGCTCATCACCCAGCCAGTTGATGTTCTGGTCGATGATCCCTGTCTTTGTACCAAGGTAATTGAAAATTCCATAGTAATTGTTAAACATCCACTTCCATACAACGGTAACTGCTACGGAACCAGTTACAACCGGAAGATAAAATATAATTCTGAATAAGGAGGTTGCCCATCCTTTCAGATCTACGATCACGGAAGATACCCATAAGGAAAAAACACATGTGATCGGAACGGAAACCACTACGATAATAAGAGTGTTCTTCAACGCTCCAAGGAAAACTTTATCCTGAAATAATTCTTTATAGTTTGCAAGTCCAACAAAAACATCCGCAGAGTTCATTGTTGAATCAAAAAAACTGGTCCACACACATAATACAATTGGAAAAATTACAAATCCCAGAAAGAAAATCAAACTAGGAAGTAAAAAAAGATATGCAGCGGTCGTTTCTTTTCTTACCAATACACGGCTGCGCTTTGATGGTTTTACTGCTGATTTCAAAGAAAACACCATCCTTTCCATAACTTTTTGGCTAAAAATCCCCTCCTCCGGTATTCCTGCGAGGAGGGGATCCCACTTATCATTTATTTAGTTGCTATACGAACTGCTTAGTTACCTGCTGCTGCGTTTGCTGTTCCAACGAACTCATCAACTGCTGTCTGGACATCAGCACCGCTTCCAACCTGCTGAAGCATATTCCACCAAGCTGTACGAGCTTCTGCCCAGCCTGGAGTTACCTGATAGTAGTCACCAAGGTACTGCATTAATGTGCTATAATCGCTCATTGTCTGAACATCACCGTAAAGACCTGTTAAATCTTTGCCTTCTACAGTATCACGTACCGGGAAGTATGTAGAAGAAAGAACTGCGTCTGGTGTTCCTTCTGCACTGTCTGCCATGTATTTAATGAAGAGTTTTGATGCTTCGATCTTGTTTGCATCTTTGTTATCAAATACACCAAATCCCCAGATACCACCACAAAGTTTTGTGTCTGTTGCTTTCTCAGATGGGAATGCCATGAAAAGGATCTCATCGCCATCGTTTGTAAGTCCTGCATCGTTGTTGTCAGCGTTTAACTGCTGTGCAATGTTCCAGCAGAATGCTACATTTAAAACACCCTGACGGAATAAGTTGATCTCGTCACCACCTGCGATAGAAGCATCAAATCCGATTGCTTTGGAATCAACAAGTGCCTGGATTGCTTTTACGTTCTCAGCGGAATCTGCTGTATATTTTGTGTGATCTGCGTCTGTGAATGTTCCACCGTAAAGGTTGTTGATGAGGGCTCTTGTTCCCTGGTCACCACCCTGACCACTACAGTAAACAGCGCCTACGGTCTGTCCTGTGTGAGCATAAACAGCGTCCATTGCTTTGAAGAAATCATCTGTTGTCCATGTATGGTTCTCAGCGTCTACATACTGCATAGCGTCGGCTTCCTCAAATACTGTTTTGTTGATCGCCATACAATGTGCTGTCATACAAAGCGGATATTCATAAGTAGCTCCCTCTTTGTTCACACATGCGGATAATACAGATTCATAAATTTCTGATTTATCTGTGTCGTCCAGGATGTCGGATAAGTCAACCATCAATCCTTTTGCTCCCCAGTTTGCAACCAGACGTTCCGGTCCTTCCATGATAAGGTCTGGAGCCTGTCCACCTTCGATCGCTGTATTTACCTGATCATCACCGTTTGTGTAATCAAGATATTCCACTGTCACATTGATTCCCGGATACTCCTTGTTGAAATCCTGAATTAAGGAATCAACTGTCTCTGCATTGCCCCATTCACCGATTGGATATGTCCATAAGGTAATGTCTGCCGAAACATCAGAACCGCCTGCCTCTCCTGCTTCTGCGGTCTCTGTTGTCTGAGTTTTTTCAGGAGCTGTTGTTGTGTCACTGCTTCCTGTTGTCTCAACTGTTGTTCCACAACCTGCTAATAAGCTTGCTGCCATTGCTCCCACCAGTAAGGTAGCCAAAACTTTCTTTTTCATATTCTTCTTCTCCTTTTCTTAAAAGATTCTATCTTTCGAAGTAATTATATTTTAGAAAAATATTTTCATTTTGTCCATATACGTTTTGTACTAATTTCATTTTGAAAATATAGTACATTTGCACATAAATCCGTGCATATCAGTTTTCAAATAGTGCTAAGTGTATATTTTACACCTACAATTCCGCATATTCATCCATTTTCCTTTTGTTTTTGCATGAAAATATTTTTCATTTTTATGATTTTATCTTGCAGTGCATTTCATTTTGACATATACTTTTATATAGTAAATATTAATGTGTTTCTGTAAGCGTCTGCTTACGCAGTAAAACATAGGGTAAACAGTAACACTTGCTTCATTTTACAGGGGATTAAATTATGATTAATAAGAATTTCTGGGATCTGCTTACGGAAAAGCAGGATTCACTCACCAAATCAGGTATGATCATCGCAGATTACCTGACAAAACATGCCGAGGAAGCACAGTTTTTATCAATTTCCTCACTTGCCAAGGCATGCAATATGGCAGAAGCCACCATTTACCGTTTCTGTAAACAACTCGGATTTGAAGGTTATAATGAAATGAAGATTTCACTTGCGCAGGCAAATGTGACACCGACACCGTTTTCTTCCTATTCTTTAGATCCATCCATGTCGACATCTTCATTATGTGATAATGTATGTGCTTCTTTTCAGGCGGCGATCAGTAACACTATGAGCGTTCTTGATTTTGACGCAATTGACGAGGCTGCGCTTCTCTTGCAGCGCGCAACCTCCGTTTACTGTCTCGGCCAGGGTGGCAGCCGGGTTCTTGCAAATGACATCTGGGTGCGCTTCGCCACGATCTCCAATAAATTCCGCAACTGTGGTGACAGCCACACGCAATTGATCGCCGCAAGCCTCATGGGCCCAAGTGATGTCATTTTATTCGTTTCCTACTCGGGCTCCACGCACGACATGATGGACACTTTATCCGTTGCCAAAAAGACCGGTGCAAAGATCATCCTGATCACGCACTATCCGGATGCACCAGGCACAGCACTTGCAGATGTCGTCCTCCTGTGCGGCGCCCTGGAAACACCATTGGATGGCGGCAGTATCCCGGTCAAGGTCAGTGAGTTATTCGTTGCCGAATCGCTTATCATGCGTTATCTGCTCGACAACCGCGAGCTTGCAAAAATCGCCCGCGATAAAACCAGTGTTGCCATGGTGGCAAAGTTTTTGTAAAACGCAAATAAAAGAAAAATCGTGCAGACAAAACATTATGTTTCTGCACGATTTTTCTTTTTCATTACATTCAAAACCTGACTTGTAAAAAACTCTTATAGCATTTTATTTCATCTCAGATAAAGCATCCTCATCTGCAACAATAATTACATTCGGATGAAGTCTTAAAACAGAGCCAGGAACCTGTGGTGTGATCGGTCCGTTTACGACTGCATTTAATGCTGCTGCCTTATCTTTTCCGCTGACTACAAGCAGGATTGCTTTTGCGCGAAGGATAGTTCCAACACCCATTGTGTAAGCCTGTTTTGGAACGTCATCTGCGCTTGCGAAGAAACGTTTGTTAGCCTCGATCGTACTCTCTGTCAGGTCAACAACATGAACATCCTGTGGGAAAGAATCACAAGGCTCGTTAAAACCGATATGTCCGTTACGTCCGAGTCCTAACAGCTGAAGATCAATTCCACCAAGAGAATCAATCAGTTTTTCATATCTCTCACACTCGTTGGCACTGTCAAGGTTCATTCCGTCCGGAAGGAAATGATAATCCGGTCTGATGTTGACTCTGGAGAATAAATTTTTGTTCATAAAATACCAGTAGCTCTGATCATTTTCTTTTGGAAGTCCTTTGTATTCATCCAGATTTACCGTTGTGATCTTAGAGAAATCCAAGTCTCCTTTTTTATACCAGTCTACTAACTGGTCATAAGTTCCGATCGGGGTAGATCCTGTTGCAAGTCCAAGTACACTGTCATCTTTTAAGATCATCTGTGCTGAAATAATGTTTGCAGCTTTTCTGCTCATGTCACGATAGTCTTTGGTTCTGATAATTTTCATTTTCAATCTCTCCTATCTGTCTTCATTTCCGCGCAATGTGCGCTGTACTTCTCTCTGGATCTTCTCAATACGCATACGGTCGTCATTCACATAGGCTGCATACAAAATATCAATCATCAAAAGCAGTGGAAACTGCGGTGAGATCAGATTCCCATGATTAAGATGCTGCAGAGAAGGAACCAACAATACTTCATTGCAAAAATCCTCATAGGTCTGCCGGTTTTTCCCCGTAATAAGCATTGTCCTTGCCCCCTGCTGAAAACCTCTGTCGAGCATATACAAAATCTCTGATTTTGTACCGCTCAAGCTCAACCCGATCATCAGGTCATGCCGGTTTAAAAAAACAGACTGCATCCTCATATCCTCATTATCCCGAAGTGCTGTCATGTCTATACCGATCCAGCGGAACCTTGTCGCCATTTCCTCTGCCACCAAGCCGGAACTGCCACGTCCGCAGACAAAAACGCGTCTCGCCCATTTCAGTTCTGTCACGATCCGGTGAATCTGTCCTTCATCCAGCAGACTGTAAATCTTGTTCAAAAGATTCTGATAGGTATCTAAAACCAGTCTGGACTGCTGCTGCTCCACAGCAGATTTTTCCACATAGGAATTACGAAATTCATACGTGAACTCCCGGTAACCGCCAAAACCACATTTTTTTGCAAAACGTGACAGCGACGCCACGGAAACGGAAAGCTCTTTTGACACTAGTTCTGCCGAGAGCCGCTCCGGTCTTGCCTGCTTTAAAAAGTAATCTGCGATATACCGCTCTGTCTCTGTATACTTTTCATAATTTGCTTCAATGATCGGAATGATCGACTTTGCATATTCGTCCATGTCTGTAGCATAGCCTCCTTGCAGTTTATTTTCAATCATTATACACTTTTCAGAAAGTATTTTCACTAAAATAGATCATTTTTTCCAATTTCCATGCGTAAAAATACGCCGTTTTTTATTCACAATGACGAATCCACGGGAATGTTCTTTCAAAGAGAATTTTCTTTTATATAAGAAATCAGCTCGTCCACCTGCGCAAATGCAAGGACTGTCACCGGTCTGACGTCCAATAACTAACTGCCTCTTTCCGATTGTATTCTGCTTTTTATCGGTATAGCTCCTTCAATTCAATTAAACTGCGATTTTCCTGTTCCTCGCACGCAAACCCGGATTTTGAGAAAAATCCGTATTTATAACATTCCAATCCCGTCTGTTTTACCTGCACAATCTCATTCTCAATCATCTGCTCTGTCACAGGTTCTTTCCGGAATTTTGCTTCATAGAAAATATATCCTTTATCATCTAATGTGACGATGTCAATCTCTCCATTTTTTCTTTCCACCGGATCATCATAGTAATACTTTCCTATTTTTTCAAAAATTTCATCCATCAATCCCTTACGGTTTCTTCGGATGAGGTACTGCCTGCACACATCCTCAAAAACTTTTGGGACATATTTTGTTTCAAAATCTTCTGCAATATAGCGGTCATAAAAAATATCTGAATCCATGATATTCATGCGGGATGAATTTCTGAAAATATATTTATAGTAAAACAATGACAGGTTATCCGAAATAAAATATCCCGATTTTTTCCGATTATTTTCATCATTGATCGGTGTAATTTTGTCCACAACATCCATACGTATCAATTTGTCAAGTACATCCACAAGCGCAGGACCACTCGAAACATGTGACTGATCAAGAATGTCCTTGTATCTAGAAAAACCTTTTGCCAGCGCTTCAAACACTTCATTGACATTTGTGATCTTTGATATTTCCGAGTTTAAATACATTGACACTTCGTTTTCCAGACGCGCTCCCGGTGATGCGATCAGATCTATGATGTTCTCTCTTACACTTTTCTTTCCATCGATCAGCCGGTTATAATAAGGGATTCCTCCAAATACACTGTAAATCCTGACTTTGTCCTCATCTGAAAAACCAGCATAAAACATTGACGATTCGTAATAATCCATTGGTTTCAGATTTAATGTAAGATCAATCCTTCCATATAATGGATTTTGTCTGGCAAGAAGTTCCTTCATCGTATCTACATAAGAACCGCAGATAATAAGCTTCATATTAGAACGGTCACGGTATTCATCGATCACAGACTGCAGCACACTGTCCAGTCCTTTTACATTTTCACGCAGATACGGGTATTCATCCAAAACAAGAATAAGTGGCTCTTTTTCCGACGTCCGAAATAAGAACCGAAGCAGGCTCTCCATATCGGCAAATGCAGGCTTTGGAAAATCGAATGCTTCTCCTACCAGTTCAGAAAGGCTGTCTACATTATTCTGTTCCGTTGTCTGCTTGCATTCGTAATAAATACTTTTTAATTCTGTTTCTTTGAGCACCTGCCGAATCAATTCACTTTTTCCGATCCTTCTTCGTCCATAGATCAGAGAGATCATCTGACCATCTGTTTGAAACATGGAATTTAATTTTTTTCTTTCTGTTTCCCTGCCATAAAATTTCATAATCATGATACCCTGTCTTTCCTGCATCAGAAATTTTGCTACCCTAAAGTTCTCCAACAATAGAATGCTCGCTCTACAAACATTCTATTGTCATCAATTATAAAATAAGTATAATTATTATTTTTCGGAATGTCAATTTTTATTCGGTCGCAACCGAGTCAGTTTCAACTGAGTAAAAATTTATTAAATATCCACATTAAATAGATAATGCCCAAGTCATCACTTTTCCTATACAGCAGCATGAAATTTATATATAATAATCAGTGACAAACTTCCACATTATATAATACATAGATTTCAGAGGTAAGCATGACACGTATAGCAATCGTCGAAGATGAAGAAAAATACTACCATATTCTAAAAGAATATATTCAGAAATACGCCGGAGAAAATTCCGAAGAGATTGAAGTCGTATGGTTTCAAAACGGGGTAGAATTTTTAGAAAAGTTTCACTCTGATTTTGACATTCTTCTACTGGATATTGAAATGCCTGTTATGGACGGCATATCGGTAGCACGGGATGCCCGGAAAGTGGATGACTATATGATCATCATATTTATTACCAATATGGCTCAATATGCTATCCACGGATATGAGGTGAATGCGCTTGATTACGTGATAAAGCCAATTGCCTACTATCCTTTCTCAGTCAAATTAAGGAGAGCCATCCGAATGATCCGGGAAACAAGCGGCAACAGCCTGCTTCTTCCTTTTGATGGAGAAGAGCGCCGGATTCCAACAAAAGATATCCTTTATGTAGAAGTCCATTCACATACCGTAGATTATTATACCTATTCTGGAGTGTCCAGCGTTACAGGCACGTTAAAAATGGTGGAAGAAAAATTGAAAAACGACTATTTTGTCCGATGCAACAGCTGTTACCTTGTCAACCTGCGTCATGTCACGGGTTTAAAAGATGATACCGTCATTGTAGAAGGACATTCCCTAAAAATCAGCCGTGCCAAAAAGAAAGAATTTATGAACCAGCTGTCAATATTTTACTCGGAGGTTTTACAATGATTATTTCTATCCTTAATTCCGTTATTTTTCCCATAGAATTATTACTTGCTTCGTATATCTGCGCAGTAAAAATTAACAAACGGTCTTATTGGGGGCTTCGCATGGTTCTCTCACTGTTTTTTGCATGCGTATTTATGGCAGCTATAGATCATCTTGTTCCTGGCAATATGCTTGTCAAAGGCTCAATTTCCTTTTTAAGTACTGTACTGCTGTGCGGACTGCTCTTATTCTGGATTTACAGTATTTCCTTAAAAGATGCCATGTACTGTTGCATGATCGGATATGCAATGCAACATTTTGCCTCGTGTTTTTATATCTTAATGTCGGTTTTGCTAACCGGAAATACTCCAGCCAGCATATGGATAAACAGCAGCACTCTGCTCCTTTATCTGTTCATTTACCTCGGTTCTTATAGTGTTTTATACATGCTATTTGCAAAAAATCTGCCAAAAGACGGCGAATATATAATAAATTTTGGCAATTCAGCAGAAGCTTTTATCTTAGTAATTCCAATTGCTCTTGTTTTATCTCTCATTGAAAAAGCAATCAATTCCGACCCACGGCAGATCCTGATCTGTCAGGTCTATGAAATGATTGCATGTGCACTTGTCCTCTGGGTACAATACTGGCAGAAGAAAGTGGTAAATCTGGAAGTCGAAATGACCGTGCAGGAAAGAATTTTTTCAGAACGCAGGAGACAGTTTGAACAGTCTATCTCAAATATCGATGTCATTAATCATAAGTGTCATGATCTGAAATACCAGATTCAGGCACTGAAATCAGAAGAACTGAGTGCGAATAAAAAAATGGCAATTGATGAGATCACAAACGCTGTAAATTTTTATGACGATTCTTTTCAGACTGATAATGAAATTTTAAACACCGCTCTTATGGAAAAAAGTATGGTCTGCCGCAGATACCATATCTCCTTTTCTGCGATTGTGGATGGCAAAAAGCTTGGATTTATGAATCCGATGGATCTGTATGTCATGCTTGGAAATGCACTTGATAACGCAATTGAAGCCGTCCGCAAAATCAAGGAAGAGGAAAAACGGGTAATCAGTATGCGTGTCTACGCCAAAGAAGATCTCATTATCCTCCAGATTGAAAACACCTGTCTGGAAGAGACCTCAGTCCCGGAAGATGGCAATCTGTCTACTACAAAATCGGATAAAAATTATCATGGCTACGGAATCGGCAGTATCCGGAAAATTGTAGAAAAATATAATGGCAGTCTGTCGTTAAGAAAAAATGATAATATGTTTATACTGACAGCCGTTTTTGCAAGATAGGAACAATTTTTACCAGTTACGTAATCTGGAAAATGTTTTCTTTTCTCAGTGGTACATTAATCATAACCGAACTGGTTTCATAATGCACAAAAAGAAGGGAGACATTTTATGAAAAAGAAAAAACTGATACCATGTATCATAGCAATCGTCGCAATCGTCCTGCTTGGAATCGCAGGAGTGAAGCTTTACCAGCTTATGTTTGGCGGTGCTGTAAAAGTACAGACTGCTGATATTATAAGTGCGATTGCGCAGATGAAGCTGCAGCTGATCATCGGGGCAGTCATTCTCATTGCCGGAATTGTTATCCTTATCATAGGACTCCGGAAGAAAGATGAAAACTTAAAAGATTTATTAAAAGTACAGGGTATCGTAGCTATGGTATTAGCTGTCGTGATCACTGTAAACACTGTATGTTTTGGACCACAGTACTCCAATCTCAGTACTGTCTTAAGCGGGACTACCGCAATTTCGGAGGAACACATTAACGAGTCTCTGGAAGCTGCTGAGGCAATCGCAGATGAGGGAATCACGTTACTGAAAAATGAAGGAAATGCGTTACCACTCGCAAGTGGCACAAAACTGAACGTATTCGGCTGGTCCTCTGTCGCACCGGTATATGGTGGTGCAGGTTCCGGTTCCTCTGATTCTTCAAAGGCTGCTTCCCTGTTAGACGGACTTCACGAAGCCGGATTTGAAACAAATACAGAATTAGAAAACTTCTACACCAATTTCCGTTCAGAAAGACCTTCCATCAGCTTCTTTGGTGTTGATTTTACCATTCCGGAACCAACAATGGAAGAATATCAGAATGCCAATATTTTTGAAAATGCCAAAGCGTTCTCTGACACGGCACTTGTTGTTATCGGACGTTCCAGTGGTGAAGGTTCTGATCTTGCAATGAATCTTTCTGATGATAATAATTTCACAATCGGTGAAAACGGAGAACATGTTACTTTTTCCACACAGGAAGATGACCTCGATGCCGAAAAGAGTTACCTCGAATTATCAAACCGTGAAATTGCAATGCTTGATGAAGTTACAAAAGATTTTAAAGATGTTATCGTTGTGATTAACTCTGCACAGCCAATGGAATTAGGATGGCTTGACCAGTATGACAATATCAAAGGTGCCATCTACTGCCCTAGCCCTGGACAGGTAGGATTCCGTTCACTCGGAAAGATTTTAAGTGGTGAAGTAAATCCATCCGGTCATCTGGTTGATACTTTTGTATATGATCTTCATGCAATTCCAACCATTAACAATTCTGGAAGCTTCCATTACACTGACTACGAAGATGTAACTGGCAGTGCTGACAATATCGTTCCATTTGTAAATTATAACGAAGGAATTTATGTAGGTTACAAATTTTACGAGACAGCAGCAGCAGAAGGTCTGATCGATTATGATGAAGTCGTACAATATCCATTCGGATATGGCTTAAGTTATACCAGCTTTGATGCAGAAATTGCAGATACACAGGATGACGGTCAGAAGATTACTTTGACTGTCAATGTAAAAAATACCGGTGATGTGGCTGGTAAATATGTTCCACAGATTTATTTCAATCCTCCATATACAGACGGCGGTATTGAAAAAGCAACCGCTAATCTGATCGGATACGAAAAAACAGAACTTCTCGAGCCAGGAGAATCCGAAGCAGTTACATTTGAAATCGCATATGAAGATATGGCTTCTTATGATTCCGACAAAATTAAATCTGCCGATGGTGCATATGTATTAGAAGCCGGTGATTATCAGATCAACCTCTGTTCAGATTCACACCATGTTTTAGATACTTATACAGCAACTGTTGATACTGACCGGATTTATGATGATGCACATGAAGGAAAGCGTTCTTCTGATGATCAGACTGCTACCAATCATCTGGATTATGCCAAAGGTAATGTGACATATCTCAGCCGTGCAGGTCATTTTGCCAATTATGAGGAGTCAATTGCCGGTCCAACTGATTTTACCATGCCAGAGGAAGCAAAAGAAAATTATGCCTCTGTTGTTACATTTGATGCCTCAAAATATGACGATGCGGATGCACAGATGCCAACCACTGGAGCAAACAATGGTCTGAAGTTCCAGGATATGGCAGGTGTCGATTATGACGATGAAAAATGGGATTCTTTATTAGACCAGCTCACAATTGATGAACTAAAAGAACTTGCAGGAAATGGTACTTTCCATGTTGTTGCCACAAGCAGTATTAATCTTCCATATATCTATGAAACGGATGGTCCAACTGCTGTCAACAGCTTCTTTACCGGAAAATTCGGTACTGCTTTTCCTGCACCGATCATGGTTGCAAGTACCTGGAGCAAAGAGTTCGCTGGCAGATTCGGAACATGTATTGGAAATGAATTATGTGACTTTGGCTTCACCGGATGGTATGGTCCTGGTATGAATATTCATCGAAATGCATTTTCCGGAAGAAACTTTGAATATTATTCAGAAGATGGTTATCTCTCCGGCTGTGTTGCCGTTGCAGAGATTGCAGCTGTAAGAAAACTTGGCATTATTCCTTATATGAAACACTTTGTCCTTAATGATTCAGAAACAGATCGTGCAAGAGGTATCTGTACATGGAGTACCGAACAGGCAATCCGTGAGATTTATCTGAAACCTTTTGAAATGGCAATCAAAGAAGCTGATGCAAACGGCATTATGAACTCTAAAAATTCAATCGGAAGCAGATGGATCGGTTCAAATGCAGATGTCCAGAATACGATTGTCCGTGGAGAATGGGGATTCAAAGGAATTATTGGCACCGATTCGCTTGATGCAGTAAGTGAATATTATGAAAATCAGAATGAAGCTGTCCGTGCCGGAACTGACAAAATGCTTTGCATGAGCTACGGAGATGATTACTGGGCAAATGAATCTGCAGGCACAGTTATCGCACTCAGAAATGCCGCACATCATATTCTTTATGCCCTTTCAAATTCTGATGCTGTTGATGTACATACCGGATTACCTGTATGGGTTTACAAATTTATTGCTGTTGACTCCATCATTGTTATTTTATTAGCAATCTGGGAAGTATTTACGATCAGAGAATATCTGGCTAAGAAAAAAGAAACAACTGAAGAATAATTCTTTTTAGGAAAACCGGGACTGTCCTGCGACAGACCCGGTTTTATTTTCTGTATATTTGCTCACAATGTTTATCTCACATAATACACATAGTTCTCTTTTCTTGCATCCGCCTCTTTTGCAGATTCTATCGTTTTTTCATTTCCTATCACTTATTACAGTCCGCTCAGATCAATCTCATAAATCAGTTTTTCCGGCTCTTTTTCCTGCATGAAGAAAAGGATCATATACCACGGCAGACACAAAACATCTGCCTCTTTTTCAATATTTGATTTTGAGAAAACAATACTTTGCTCGAACTCCCACTGTTCCACCTTCATTGCATGATCCATTGCCAGATGCTTTTTATAATTATTTCCAGACTTTATCTCCACAAGCTCCGTATGCAGTCCCTTCTGTAAAACAAAATCCAGTTCTCCAATTTTCTTGGAATCATAATAATAAAGCTCAAATCCGTTTGATTTCAGATTTTGTGCAAAAGCATTTTCCAAAATACTTCCCATATTGATTTCAACATTTCCAAGTAAAAGGTCAAACTGAATATTTTCCATGCACGATGCACAAAGCAGTCCCACATCATTCATATATAGTTTAAACAGATTTCGTTTCTCACTTATCTGTAATGGAGCCTGCGGCTCTGTCACGTTATAGCACGGCAATGTAACTCCCGCATCTGCAAGCCAGTTAAAACTGTCCTCATACCGGATATGTCTGGCAGACGCATTGATACTGTTTAATTTAAATCTGCGGTTTTTCTCATTCAACTGCGCTGGAATGCTGTCAAAAATTGCCTTAATTTTCGGTTTGTCACTTTTCTCTGCATATTTTGCAATATCCAACCGATACAAATCGAGAATGTTTCTCTGATTTTGCACAACTTTTGCAATATCGTGCGTGTCAATATAAATCTGAACTGTTTCCGGCATGCCCCCGACAACAAGATAACTGTAAAATAATTTGCAAAGCGTTTCATGCACGGAGTCAGAAACTTTTTCTTTCCTGTCATAGCAGGTTTTCAAATACTGCAAGGTCTTATCCTGTACTCCATTTGCCCATAAATATTCCTCAAAATCAAGCGGATACATTGGTAAAATCTGCTCGAAGCCAACCGGATATGATCTCACTTCCTTATACCTCACTCCAAGCAGAGAACCCGATTCTATATAGTCAAACCTGCCATCCTCCACAAGAAATTTGATTGCTGAACGTACCGCCGGACACTCCTGTACTTCATCAAACAGAATCAGTGTCTTTCCCGGTTCCAGTGGTGTCTGAAGATATGCGGTCAGATTCGTAATAATTGCCTCTGCCGTCAGTTTATCGTTAAAAATATCTACTGCTTTTTCATCTGTCACAAAATTTATTTCTGCAAAATGTTCATACTCATTTTTTCCAAATTCCCTGATCAGAGTTGTCTTGCCAATCTGTCTCGCGCCTATAATGCACAGCGCTTTCCCTTCTGTATTTTCTTTCCATTTTAAAAGTTCCTGATATACTTTTCTTTTTAGCATGTCACGCCCTCCAAATGTTAGGATTCCCTTTTCTTATATTCATATTAACATTTTTCCTTCGTTTTTGCCACATATTTGTAATATTTTTCTATGATTTTATATGTATTTTTGTAACATTATTCGTGACATTTTTCCAGCTTTTGTTTTTACCGGATTCTCTTCCGGTCGTATACCACGATCGTAAACATAATAAATAACGGTATCTTCACCAACGCCAGCATAAGCATCACATCCGTATTCCAGAAGGACGCGCTTCCAAGATGCAGGAAGTCAAAATTGGTCATTGCATACAGCAGGGAATTGCCAAGTCCGATTCCTGCACCCGGAAGCAGTGCCTGCAGCCAGTCGCCGAGTTGTCCAGGCATCACGGTATACACGAGAAACGGCAGCAGAACAAAAAGTAACGCCAGTGCCAGAGCCGATACATTGCTTTTTGCAAGGGAAGACAGCAGTAAGGTAAAACAGATTGATGACAAGAATAATAAAAATCCTCCCAGCAGATTTGCCCACTGTAACTGACCAACATTGTAAGGAAGCAGTGTCGTCACAGAAAAGCTCAGCTGGATAGAGGTTTTCGTTCCCTCCCATCCAAAGAGACTATTTGTCACGACAATCCATGTGATGCCGCACAACAGATAGAGCATCCCTGCGATAAGACACGCCGAAGCAACTTTTATGATTGCAAGCTTCCTCTTTCCGTTTTTCGTACAGCGGATAATATCATCCGCTCCTGTCTGATACTCGGTTGAAAAAATCGGTGCCACGATCACCGCACACAGGATTGTGATCAGGAAAATGAAAATCGTCTCATATTCCATGGAATCGCTCGGAGCGCCATAGTAATACTCGTATGGCCGCTGTACTTTTGCAAATTTGGAGAGTGCAACCTCTTTTGCAGCCGGATGACCGGTTTGCTCCATATCGATAACCGATGCCAGTCTGCTCTCTAATAAGTCATAGTATTCCCCAACTTTATCAATCGAAATGTCCGCGATCACCGGTGACATTCCATTGTTCCGGTCTGCCAGCGCCTCCTTGATTCCCCGGATATATGGCTGATAAGCGCTCAATTTTTCATAGTATACTTCACTCGGAATATTGTCCCCATAGACAGAATCATATGTTTTATATACTTCCTGATATCTGCGCACCGCATCTCTCAGTATTTCCGGTTTCACAACTCCCTGCACCATATTACTTTTATAATAGTTGATTGCATCCTTTCCAGTGATTTCCACGTAATTTCCAGATTCGTCCGTCTTTTGCACAGTCACAAATGTGATTGGGATGTATGCCATAAACACAGCCAGCAATACGGAAGCCACAATCAGAATCCATGTCCGTTTTGTTTTTAAAACTCTTTTTATCTCAAGTGCCAGTAATCTCATAAGCGCGCCTCTCCTTCCTGTGGAAACAGCCAGAGGTATAAGTCCTCAAGCCGTGGCACTGCCGAAACCGAATCCGGCGTCTCTGCCTGGTCAGACAGATAACGGATCGATGTGGTTCCATCTTCCTCATTTCTTAAATTGATCAGTTTTAATGCACGCTCCCATTTCACCAAATCAGAAGATGGAATTTTGCACTCCCAGATTTTTCCATCTACCAGTCGCACTAACTGCTCGGTCGTATCGTTTTCGATGATTTTTCCATCTTTCATGATCGCGTTCTGGTTTGCGATATATTCCACGTCCGACACGATATGCGTGGAGATGACAACAATCCTGTCTTTCGCGAACTCCGAAAGCAGATTACGGAAACGCACACGCTCTCCCGGGTCCAGTCCGCTGGTCGGCTCATCTAAGATCAATACTTCCGGATCGTTCAAAAGTGCCTGTGCGATCCCAACTCTCCGTTTCATGCCGCCGGACAGCTTCACGATCTTCTTTTTACGCACTTCCGATAGACTTACCTGTTCTAACAACTCATCGATCTTTCTTTTTGCCTCCCTTTTTGGCATGCCTTTTAACGCCGCCATATATTCCAGATAATCCTGCACGTTGAATTCCGGGTAAAAGCCAAACTCCTGTGGCAGATAGCCGAAAATCCGACGGTACTCTCCCTGCAACGTCTCGATTGGCACTCCGTCATACAGGATTTTTCCTTCGGTCGGCTCCATGATCCCTGCGATCATGCGCATGAGTGTCGTTTTTCCTGCGCCGTTCGCCCCAAGTAATCCCCAGACTCCGTGGGTGAATGTGATGGAGACATTATCTACTGCGGTTTTATCTTTGTATTTTTTTGTAATGTTTTCTACTTCTAATTTCATGAGGTTCATTCCTCCTTTCGATTCGCGTAAAGTTCATTCATATTTTTTAAAAAGCGTCATACTCTGATACACTCCGTACAGCACAAGCCCCAGAATGGACAAAACGGTTGCCGGTGTCATCCGCATCCATAACATCTGTTCTGTTGAACGAAAACTTATTACTATGATTGCGATTAATACAATTCCAAATCCCAGAAAACTCTGACACAGCTTTTCTGATTTTATTTTTTTCAACAACAACAGGTAACCATCGTTGGCAAGTAAAAACGGAATCAGAATACAACCTGCCAACTCTGCAAATGTAATGGATGTTGTGTTCCATAAAACCAACAAAACGGATGCGACAAGCAGCACCTCGCCACCGAAAAACAGCAAAAATTTGGAAAACAAAACTGTTTTTATGGAAAAGACCGATACACTCTCCATCTCAAACATCTGATATCGTATCGACCGATACAAAAACGGCAATGGCATCATCGGCACTGCGATAGCAAAACAGACAACAAAAAACACTAATTTTCTGGTTGTCATAAAATACGGATCTGACAAAAGATTTCTCAGTATCAAGCTTGTTATAATTGCAATTAACAGCTCAAATGTCCACATTTTGATTCCGCAAAATTTTAGTTGACATAATAACAAATCACGGAATTTATTTTTGTTTCGATAGGATTTCTGAAACTGGGCTTTTGCAAGTTGTATCACAGGTTCTTCGACCGCCTGCATATGCTCAACATTGTTCAATTTGCATACATCATATGTTTCAAATGCCCTGCTTAATTTTTCTTCCATTTTCCGGCTCATCTTAAATTTCCTCCTTTCATTTCCTTCTCGATCACCTTTAAACTTACCTTCAATCTGGACTGCACTGTACGCATTGGCAGACCAACAATTTCTGCGATCTCACGCAATTTCAGATTCTGTCCGAAACGCAACAGCACGATTTCCTGATCTTTTAGCTCCAGATTTTTTACCAGACTACAGATTACAAGCTCTTCCTCCACGTTTTTAAAATCTTTTTCCACATAGGACGGTTCTTCCTGTAAGTCTTCCAACGCGGTATGCTGGTTCCATTTATTTTTCTGCATATCAATACAGGTGTTTGCTGCAATTTTATATAAAAAGGCTCTGAATTTACCGGAAAATCCGAAATTTCCAAGATATTTCACAGCCTTCAAAAAAGTTTCCTGTGCCGCATCTTCCGCCTGTGTGCGATCCGGCGCATGCCAGATGCAGTACCGCAGGATCTCCTGGTAATACATGGAGATCAGTTCGTCCAATGCAGACGCATCCCCATTTTGCAATTTTTTTATCAGTATCTCTTCGCGCATTAAGATATTCTCCTTTACAGTCCACCTGTTCTGTGAAACTGTAATTATTTTTCTTGTAGGACGTCTCCTGATTATTATAACGATTGAAGGGTTGGATTTGGATGAAGGATTTTGGAATTATTTCACAAAAAAACTACTCCGTGAAATCTGAAATGACCTCACAAAGTAGTTCTGCCTATGTTTGTATTCTATTTTCTTACATAGCCTGTTTATAGTACCTTTTTGCCTCTTCACCAGAAATGTGCATGATCTCCTTTATTTTTTCAATAATATCATTTTCTGACATATTTAACTTCATACATGTTTCTATAATACCAGATATTTTTCCCTGCTCAATTCCTTGTTCCCAAATCCCTTCACCCAAATTACACATATTTGTCAACCTCTCTTTCCTGTCTCCCTCTAACTTTATTCCAAATTCTTTGACTAAAATTTTTTCTTTCTCCGAAAATGACAGTTCCTGTGCAAAGATTGCTCCAAGAAAACGATGCAGTTCATGCCCTCTGTCTTCATCCATTTTCCTGGCTTAGCCGAATCGTCACAATATGAATCATATCATATTTGTCTTTCCACCTTGACTGTCCAAACACATTTTCATTTTTTAACGCAATCTTATTCAGGCTATTTTCTCTTGTGTTCATACAAATCCAAATAGAATAGACCTTTTTCATATCATTATAATGCTGGTTCTTAAATTCTCTGCCAAGCTGAGAAGACACTTCCCTTGCTGCATAAAAAATTCCCCTCATCTCCACATCATAAAGCGCAGGTTCTTCTTTTTGTAACTCCATATTTACAATAATCTTTGCCAGTTCATTTTGGGTTCTGACATAAAACAAAACGTCAAAATAAGTAACACCTTCATTATGCACTTTCGTTTCTGTATTCATGCCGGAAATCGCCATCGTTTCATCTTCCAGCCTTTCATTGGTAAACCCTTCCTCTACCGGCGTCCTTCCAACTGATGGTTCTCCCTCAATCAACTTTGCAACTTCTTCCGGTTGCATCCCCTTAAAGTCGTCCACGCTCCTGATAAGAATGTTTGCCAAAAACGGTTTTTGTGAATTCAGCCACTTGGCATTCTCATCGTACTGTTCCTGCATACTGAGCTGCTGCATAATTGCTTTCATATCTGCCATGATAGTCCTCCTGTTTTATGACAGGACTTTCTTGAGTTCTTAGAAAAATCCTGCTTTTGTAAATTGTCTGGAATAAAAGCATAGATTTTCTGATGAACTGCTTATCATGAATTTAAGAATAAGATACAAAATCTTATCAAGATCAGTATTTCTATATCTGAAAACTCTCTGCACCCTTAGAAATACTGGAAAATATTATGCTTTGAGTGGATTATAGCAAAGGAATTTATGGATGTAAAAAAGATTTTTCTTTCCCACAAGCCAAAACCAACCGGAACACCTGCTCCGCCGTATTCCGCATATTTTTCTGCGCAATTTCCGTGTTCATGGCTTCATCCAGTGAACACACTCCCGGCAGGATGGAGAAAAATGCATCGATTCCCTTTTCATTACATTTTATAGCTTCTTCTGTCACACTTCCGGCAAAAGCGATCACTTTACAGCCGTATTGCTTTGCTGCCTTTGCGACACCGACCGGAACTTTTCCCATTGCCGTCTGAAAATCAAGACAGCCTTCCCCTGTCACCACGATATCTGCATCCTGCAATTCACTTGCCAGCCCGACTGCCTCAAGAACAATGTCGATTCCCGGTTTCAGTTCCACGTTTGGAAGTCCCCACAGAAACGCAAACCCAAGCCCTCCGGCTGCGCCTGTGCCCGGAATTTCACTGAACTTTTTGCCGGTAAATTTTTCCAGACATGCCGCATAGGACTGCATCGCCCTGTCCATGCCCTCTTTTTCTTCTTCCTTCACACCTTTTTGCGCTCCGAAAACGTAAACACACCCCTCCACTCCGCAAAGCGGATTTGTCACATCACATGCGATCTGAAAATGGCAGTCTTTTAGCACTTCCGGCACACGATTATTTTCTATCTGCACCACTTTTTCCAGCGAGGCAAAAACCGGTGGCAATATGTCTCCGTTTTCATCCATGAAATCATAGCCCAGTGCCGATAACATTCCGATACCGCCCTCTGTCGTCGCACTGCCGCCAATTCCAATGATAAATTTGCGGCATCCTTTTTGAACTGCATCCAAAATCATTTCTCCGACTCCTGTGGATGCTGCTTTCCACGGATTTAATGGTTCTTCTACCAGTGTAATTCCGGATGCCTCCGCCATTTCCATCACCGCTGTTTGATCCGGCAAAATGCCATATCTTGCTTTCACCGGATTTCCCATCGGACCTGTCACGGTCACATACTCATACGTTCCGTTCATCCCCTCTACCAATGCTTCCACTGTGCCCTCGCCTCCATCTGCGAGCGGTTTTACGACAACATTCAAATTATCTGCTGCAATTTTCCTGCCCTTCACGGCTGCTGCCCCACCGCCACAGTGCGCACACGCCGCCGCAAGAATCCCCTCTTTACAGGCGTTTCCCGCCTGCATACTTGTCATACTTCCCTTAAAAGAATCAATTGCTACTACCACTTTCATATAAAATGCCTCCGACTATGATTCCAATATTGTACCATAGCCGGAGACATCAAAACAATAATCCCTGTTTTTAGTTTACATAACACTATTCAATTGTAAGGTCTGCAACCAGATGATCACATCTTTTAAAGAGATCAGCTGTGCTGTTACCATCTTTTTGAATTCTTCTCCCGGCTCCCGCATATCCGGAATACAGATCACATCAATTCCCGCAAAATATGCCGCCTGAATCCCGGCTTCGCTGTCCTCTAACACCAGACAATTTTTTCCTGGCTCATTTGCATCCTCGCATGCTTTCAGAAAAATATCAGGAAAAGGTTTGCCACGTTTCACATTTACACCATACACCAGATGATCAAAGTAGCCACGAATCCCATTCTGCTGCAAAATTCCCTCTGCGCGGTCTTCGGTGCTCGATGTTGCCAGCAGTATTTTGTAGTGATTTTCCTTTAAATACGCCAGCAGTTCGCGTGCGCCCGGTTTCAGTGCAACGCCGTCTTTTAGATACTCTTTTTCCCTCTCATCCACAAAAGTCATTCCCTCTTCCAACGTGATTGGGAGCTGATATCTTTCTAACAGAAGCTTCATATTTGCAAGACTGGTTTTTCCACTATAATCCGTTGCATATTCCTCCAGCGTCATGGAACGTCCGTATTTTCCGGTCAGCTCCTCATACAATCGGAAGGAAATGATCTCGCTGTCAATTAACAGACCATCCAGATCAAAAATCACTGTATTTTTCATGCTGTTCTCCTTCTATATTGTTACTGTTCCCTCGTACCTCGTTCCAGTAACGATTCGCAGACTTATTTTATCTCTATTCTGAATTTTATCACAGCAAAAACCATTGTATCTTTAGAAAATGCGACTTATAATATAACAAAAGCGACAAGGCGGTGTGTTTATGTTAAATAATTCCATTTCTTTATCTATTGATGCATCCGGCAAAGAACTAATTGAAAAAAATGCGAGACTTTTTGACCTCTCCCTGAATAATATGGATCTGCATGAATATATGGGCGGATATGTTCCTCCTCACTGGCACGGTGAGCTGGAACTGTTTGTGCTGCTCGAAGGGCTTGTCACGGTTCGTATCGGCGACCAGTCCTATGAACTGCAAGCCGGGGAGGGCTGTTTTATCAATACAGAGATCATTCATGCCGTTGTTCCAAAAACCGCCGCTCCCTGCCTGTTCCGCTCCTTTGTGTTCAGCACCGACATGATCTGCGGAACCCCGGAAAGTGTATTTCACATCAAATACGTGCGCCCGCTGTTGGAAAATGGTCCATCCTGCTTTGTGTTTCATGATACCTCTGAGGACGCTCCGTATTTTCAGGAATTTGACTGTGCCTACCATGCCTGTATCAGTGAAAACTACGGATATGAATTTCAGGTACGGAATGCGCTGTCCAATATCCTGCTTTGTGTTTTGTCCAAAATGTCCGTGGATTCCAGCCCTTCTATTTCTCCGATACAAGACGAACGCCTGAAAAAAATGCTGACCTGGCTGCACCGAAATTTAGATAAAACCATTTCTGTCTCAGAGATTGCGGACACTGCAAATATCTGTCCCAGAGAATGTCAACGCATTTTTCAGCAGTATCTGCATTACAGTCCGATCGAATATTTGCAGCGGATCCGTATTTTCCATGCCGCAAAACTGCTGACAGATTCCGACGCTCCCATCACAGAGATCGCATTAAACTGTGGTTTTTCCAACCCAAGCTACTTTTCAAAGCAGTTTAAAACAATTATGGGAAGCAGACCACGCGAGTATCGTGCTGCTTCCCATAAGGAGATTTCCACTTATTAATTATTTCTGAAAATACTCTTTTGCAAATTCCATATCCTGTACCAGTTCCATGGTTCCAAGATATTTTCCGCTTTTATCGCGGACTGCCATATAAGTGACTAACATGGTTCTGCCGTTTTTATCCATCCAGACAGGTACTTTATCAAGTGTTCCCGCTCTGAATTCTTCAATAATACGGCGTACCTGCTGTTCAATCTTCGGCGGGTGGCAGGAGAACACCTCTCTGTCGATCGCCATTCCCGGTCTTTTGAACACTTTTGGACCTTCGTTAAAAAAGCGGTTGATATTGTCTGTGTCCACAAACGAAATCTCCAATGGGATGGTATTCAGCATTGCTGTCAACTGCTCCACGGTCATGTGACCGCCTGCCATGACAATCTCATCCTGACTGATGGACGGCGTCTTTACGTCCTGTGCCTTCTCTGCGTCCTCCCAGACTCCGTTTTCTACACCAAGACACTCTGCGTAGTCTTTTGAGTCCCGGTAGATTCCAAACCATTCCTCATCCGTAAAGTTAAATGCGCAATTAGGAAAAAGAATATTGGCTTCCTTATAGATCATCTCGTCCGCTCTTGTGAGTGCCGCCTCGAAACGTTTTTTCCACTCATCATCCTGTGAATCCGCTTTTTTCGCCAGCGCAGCAAATTCATCCCGTATCTCATCATCCACCGTCCACATAACATCCGACGGACCGCTGATCTCATACTTTACCTTTAAATGCGGATAAAGAAGATCTCCCTTTTTGGCATAATGGATCGCAAGCTGACGGACTTCTTCTATAAGCTTGTGCTCTACATGCTCATTCTTTAGGGCTTCCCTGCATTTCTCAATCGTTTTGGCAAGTGCTTCGTTCTCCAACGTAAATGTGTGAAGCGGATGCCCCGGAATCTTCACAAGCTCCGCCGTCTTTGCAAATCTCTGTTCCCGGATAGAATCTACCGTTGCTTTCGGGGCATTTGCGATCTGCTCTTCTCTTGTTTTTCCATGAAACAACGCAGAATGAACATCACACAATCTCTGCACTTCACTGATCGGTGTTCCCTCTTTGATAAGTTCCTGCTCTGCATTCATGATCTCTGCCGCGTCTACCGACTGAAATTTTTTCACAAAATCAACGCGGACACTCTCCAATTCCTCGCCTGCTCCGAGGCGTTTCAGGTAATCTTTAATGGTTTGCTTCTGCTCTTCTCTATTCATACTTCCTACGCTCCTTTTGGCAATGATACTGTGCGATTTATTTTCATATATAGTTTCCTTTTTTGGTATCTTTACTATACGCAATTGGGAGCAGAATTTCCGTTGTTTTTACAACATTATAGAATTTCTCTGATTTTTTCCTCTACCACATCCATATCCGCTGTCGGCTCAAACCGTTCTACCACGTTGCCTTCCCGGTCAATTAAAAATTTTGTAAAGTTCCATTTGATATCTGCGCCGTTCACGTCAATTTTTGCATAGTGCTTGAATGTGATTCCAAACTTTGCATCACAGAATGACACGATCTCCTCGTTGGTGCCCGGTGCCTGATTTCCAAACTGATTGCAAGGGAAATCTAAAATCTCAAAACCCTGTTCCTGATATTCCTCCATTTTATGCATGTTACACATTACATCTTCCGCTTCAAAATCATAAAATTTACTCATTGTTTTTCTCTCCTTTTATATTGTTTGCAATTTAATTGTGTTCAATCTTTATGTATAATAAAATACAACCTATTGGCATCTTTGTCAATAGGTTGTACACAATTAATTTTATTTCATAAATTTCCCAAAAAATCCTTTTTTCTCCGGCTGTTTTTCATCTTCTGGATCCCCTTCTTTTCCTTCCTGCTCTTTCCACTTAAAGTACTCAGAATCCAGATTCACGCTGATCTCAGGAGCAGCTTTCTCTGTTTTTTCTTCCGGCTGTTCCTCCTCCGGTTCTTCAAAGGAGATTCCCTGCTGTTCAAAATAATCGCGGTTGATCTTGATCTCCGGCTTCACTGCTGCATACGGAGAAGGTTCTGTTCCCTCTTCTTTCCATTTCTTCTCCTTCGCAATCTTCTTATTCCGCTCCTCAATAATACCCATGTATTTGTCCGTATCCTTAAGATCCTGCAGCAGACTCTTTAATTCCAGCTTGTCACCGGAAACCAGTTTTCTTTCATTCGCAAGCTTTTCGCCCATGCTGTCATAGACCGCTTTTACAGATTCATTCGCCTCATCCATAATATCAAGGATCCGCCTGAGCGCTTCATCCGTATACATAACCGACGCAGCATAAACATCCTCTGCTTTTGCTCTGGCGTCATTGATGATTTCTTCCCCGATCTTCCGGTTTTCCCGCTGCGCCTGCTCCCTGCCCTGCTTCGTCAGTTCGTACTCATCCATAACTTCTGACATGCAGACTGCAAGCTGTTTTAAAACATCCAGCATCTCTTTCTTATTTACGACCAGATAGTTAGAATCTCTCTCATATGGATTGCTTTTTGATAAAAGGACATGTAATTCCCTGAGAACCTTTTCCATGTTGTCCTGTGCGCTCATTTTGAATCTCCCTGCCAATCCCGACTTATGTAAACTATCTTTTCAACGTATGTCTGAATGATCCGCTGATACCGGAAAAAATATTTTACTTTTTCATCTTTGTACGGGATTTTACTTTTTTCACAATTTTCTTAATTAATAATATAATGAAAATGACAAGTAAAATCAACACTGCAATCACACCAACAATGATTGCGGTAAATTTATTTGGATTTTTTACAAGATCAACGATATTCCGGCTGTCATCCACCACTTTTCTGTCATGATCTGTACTGTAATATTCCGGCACATTGGCGATACCATCGCCGTCTGTATCCTCAAATGACTCCATGTATCTTGCGATCGCATCCCACGCTTTTAACTCTTTTCCGTTCTCTGTGATGATGACATCCTCAAAGTCTTCGATTGGTGTTCCATCTGCATACTTTGGAACCAGTGACAACAGGCCGTAGGACATATCTGTAACCGCACTTAACATCTGTCCGCTGTAAAGGTCTGCGACCACGCGGTAAAGCTTGCCGTCCTCAAGTTCGATCCTTCCACCATTTCCGTCATCTAAGTATACATCTGTGACTTTGTTTAAGATCATGCGGTTTGGATTGTATGTAAAATTAAGTCCGCTGCTGTAAAGTCTTGCTGTTGTCATAAAATCAGAAACGGATGCATCGATCTCTGCTGCTGTCTTTAACTCTTTTCCCGTCAGATACACACTGATGAGCGGATATCCAGGCACTCCGTCTGCCCCGATTCCAAGGGAAAACGAATTAAATACCTGCTCTACTGTAATGTCACCTTTTGCATAAGTATCACGTACCGTTCCACTTGGAACGACTGCAACATCCACCGGAACACCGTCATAATCGGCTGCATTTTCCACCGCATACACATAGGCGTCCGACATAATATCGCCGAGGTTGTGTTCCTCATGGATATTTTCCAGATCTTTCTGTGTGGAAAAATCAACATCATTTTCCACTAACACCTGATCTTTGGTATAGCCGAACTGTGCCAGATAATCGGTATCTACCGTATCCATGAACTGGTCAATGGTTGTCTGGGTGTCCGCATCCTGCGCGATCTCTGTTGTGATCGGTATCAGTTCATATGAAGACATCTCCCAGCGTCCGTCCGCTTTCTGTGTCATGGAAAGCTCACCAAGGTTCTTGCCGTACTCTCCGCAGGACACGACATAAGTATCGCCATGAACGATCGGCTCCTCTAATGTTGTATGTGTATGACCGCTTAAGATCAGATCAAGATCCGGCACTGATTTTGCTAAAATCTCATCTTCTGATTTACTTTCATCTTCCCATGTTCCACTGTGGGAAACGCAGACGATCATATCTACGTCTTCGTTTTCTTTGATCTCTTCTACTGTCTCTTTGACTGCTTCCACCGGATCTTTGAATAAAAGTTCACAGGTCGGTGCACAGGCAAGTGCATCTTTACCGAAAACACCTACGACTGCGATATCCGTATCGCCTTTTTCGAGCACAACATAATCACTGACACCGTACTCGTCAAACGCATCCTTAATCTGCTGCTGTCCTTCGCTCAATCCTGCTGCTTCCATGGATTCCCAGTCCACGTTGCAGACAACCATTGCCGGAAGATTATCTCCTGACTCAGTTGCACTGTTTAACATATTTGCAAGTCCCTTGGAACGGTAATCAAACTCATGATTTCCAAGTGTTGTCACTTCGCATCCTAAGTAACCTAACATACGAATCTCTGCTGCCTGCGTCTCGAAAACAGTCTGGATCAGCGTTCCCATGGAAAAATCGCCGCCGTCGATCACTAATGTATCAGGATTTTTTGCCTTCTGCTCCTGAATCAGCGTATTGATCCTTGCGAATCCGCCGACTTCTTTCTCTGCATCATCTACTACAGTTGTAAATGTATTGAGATGCGAATGTGTGTCATGCGTAAATACAATATCCACCTTTTTTGCAGAATCTGTTGTCTCAGCCGAAACAGTCTGTGCCCCCGCAAAAGTTGATAGGCATAACATGCCTGTGAGTGCCAATGCTACCCAGTTTTTTCTCATATTTTTCTCTCCTTTGCTATTCCCCGAAAAATACACTGTCTCCCATCGCCTCATATTTTCCAGTAAAAATAAAGAGCAAAACTACTTCAAATATGATCGCAGTTCTGCTCTTTTTGTATTTACTATTTTACATAAATTTTACATTGATGTAAAGAAGTCATGTTTGTTTTAAGACTGTTTTTTCTGTGCTTTTTTCTCAGCTTTTGCCTGAAGCTTTGCAAGTTTTTTCTGTGTTGGTTTGAATAACCGGAAAATCTTGTATACTTCAAGAATGATCAGCAAGCCAAAGAGAATTGTAACTACACGCATGATCGTTGTTGAAATTCTTGTTCCGTCTTTGATATGGGAACCCGGCATTGCTCCATTCATGGCTTTACAGTTTGCAATGGTATAAAGTGTATGATGCATTGCCTGTCTTGCATAATAGTAAGTTGCCGGATCATTCTCATCAAAGTTATATCTTGCGGATGCAGGAAGTGTTGTAAGTTTCACATCAGCTCCTGCCTCTGTCATCTGGTAACCGTCCATGAATACACCTGTATTCGCATTGTCTGTCATAACGATTCCGTCAAATGCCCATTCGTTACGGAGAATGCCTGTGATCAGACCATAATCACCGCCTGCCCAGGTAGCACCTGCTCTGTTGAAGGAAGTCATGACACCCTGGGATGCGCGGATCTGTTTTGAAGCATTGACATAAGTTCCGTCTTCCTGTTTTTCCACATAATTTAAAGTAACATCTCCAGCCTTCATGCACATCTCGAACGGTACAAGATAAATCTCACGTGCAGACTGCTCGTTAAACCAGGTTGCGACACTGAACTGTCCGTCACGGTCACCACGGTGGTTTTCCTGATCGTTGAATGCAAAATGTTTGATGTAGGTATACATACCTTTGGAAGCTGCTCCGTAAATTTCTCTGGAAGCTACTGCTCCGGAAAGGAATGCATCCTCGGAATAATATTCTCCGTTACGTCCGGAATAAGGAGTTCTGTGGATGTTCATAGACGGTGCATACCAGCCGTCAGCTCCACCGAGCAGTCCCTCGTTACCGATCATCTCACCATATTCAGATGCCAATTCAAGATTCCATGTCTGTGCTAATGTCATTGCGCTTGGGAACATTGCTCCGGTACCGCCATAGATCAGTCCGGAAGCCGTATCTGCATCGATATTAAAAGGTTTTTCTACAGAATCAATGTATTCGATACCGTAACCGGATACTCCGATCGTATTGTAAATTTCTTCCGGTGTCAGTTCATCTAAAAGGTCCTCCCAAAGCGGATCATCATAATCAAGACCTCTCATGTCAATGAGTGTTAAGCTGTTGTCTGCGCCATAGACAATCTGTGTATCTGCTAACGTCTCTGGATTGATCTCTGTACCACTGGAAAAGCTGTCAAGCTCTGCGATCAGATCATCGGATGCTGTTTTCACATAAGTATAGGATACTCCGTCTTCTCCGTTGATCTCATTTCCCCAGGTACTGATCTGTGTTCCAGGTGTTCCGTCATGTGTCGGGAAAGTTCCCTCCCAGTCGGATCTTGTAAGATAAGTCACATCTGCCTTGCAGTCCTGTAACTGGTTTGTGATTTCTACGCCGGAGTAAGAATCAGTTGCGTAGGTTGTCACATCGGCGTCTGTGTTATCTGGTGTGTATACAGATACAAATTCTGCATTTCCGCCGGTTGTGGCTTCTTCTGCTGAAAGTCCACCTGCTGTCAAAAGCTCTATCTTGCTTTCTGCCTCTTCCTGAGTTGCAGATTCTTCGTTATCTGCTGTTTCTTCACTGTCTAAGTCTGCTTTTTGAGCTGGCTTCTCAGATTTAGCAGCAAGAATATTGTTAATTGCTGCATGTGCATTCGCTGCTGCTGTAATGTAATAATCTCCTGCGTCAAAAATATAGGTTTGTGCTCCATTCTCATCATAAGCTTTTAACTGCTCTTTGGAGAAGGTACAGGTTACCGTTTCTTTCTCGCCCGGTGCAAGTTCACTTGTTTTTCCATAAGCGACAAGCTGTACGGAAGCCTTTTCCACTCCGTTTGCTTTATCATATTCTGTATATGGAGACTGGGCATAAATCTCAACAACATCTTTACCTGCCATATCTCCTGTGTTTTCCACATCAACGGTTACGGTACATTCATCACCTGACCAGCTTGTCTGCATATTAGACCATGCAAAAGTTGTATAGGAAAGTCCATATCCAAATGGATAAACCACTTCCTCTGTGTAATCGTAATCTCCGGCATTTCCCTGATTTAAAACAGCGTCTTCATAGCGTGTCTCATAATATTTATAGCCTACATAAATGCCCTCTTCATAGGTTACATAGTTGTACTTTGTAAGTTCTCCGTTCTCATCTACATACTGGTAATCACCAAAGTTCTGTGCTGCCGGAGATTTGGAAGCATCTGCTACAAAAGTATCCACTGTTCTTCCGGAAGGATTTACCTGACCAGTCAGAATGTATGGGATTGCTTCAATCGTTGTACTTGAAAGTACTGCCTTGATGTTTGTATAATCCTTTACCCAGCCAAGCTCTAATGCAGCATTGGAATTGGTTACAAGAATTACATTATCGAAGTTATCATTTAAATAAGAGATAATCTCTAACTCTGTCGAATCCGGCTCTAAATAACTCTTTGCCTTGTCTTCTTCACTCTCCGCATGATTGTACATGGAACGAGGCATATCTCGTCCTTCTCCTGCCACTCTTTTTAAGAAATAAACAGGCACTGTATTTTTTACAGACTCCATAACCTCTGCATTTTCCTGCAATACAGATAATGGTACTTCGTTAATTGCAAAATCCTCTGCGTCACCAAAGCTGACAGAACCTGAGCTGAGTCCGTATTCCTTGGACTGTTCGGAATAAAAATCCATTAATGTTGTATTGATTTTTGCTCCTGCATTCTCAAAAATCTGTGTCAGGTTTCTTCCACCCATCATGGAATCGCTTGCTGATACGGTTGCCGAATTGACACTGAAAAAACTAAACTCTGTATCCTGTGCCATAGGAAGTATTCCCTCATTGCTTAAAAGAACCGTTCCCTCATCAGCAATCTGCTGGTGGAGCGCACTCTCAGCCTCTCCGATATTATCTGTCGTATAATCTGCCTTGTTGTACTCAAGATCAAGTCCTGTTGTATCAACATCAGAATTGTCAATTTTTGTATTGATTCCACCAATCATGCTATCCATCATTCTCGCATAATTTGGAAGAATGGAATTCACTGCTGCGATGATCACTGCAAATACAATGATCAAAATGGAACGTATTGTCGTTCCCACAATTTTTCTTGCTTTACTCATATCTTTCCTCCTGTTTACATGATGTCCGGGCAATTCAGGATGAAGCGTTTTATTTTAATCTTGGGAGGATTAACTTTCTGCTTTCATCTGCACTGCCCTTATATCTGTAAAAAGAAGATACTACAATTTATAACAAAAATGCAGGCTTTAGCGCAGCCTGCATTTTTTAAGACATATTTGGTCAATCTTTACCCTGAAAGATCATGCGGATCAGATATTTCTGCTCCTCTGTCTTAATGATCATTTGTCCGTCGTATTTTTCTATAATAGAACGGATACTCTTTGTTCCAAAACCATGGCTTTCCCTGTCAGCCTTTGAAGTGACCGGCATTCTGCTCTCATCAAAAGCAACCGTTCCCTGATAAGGGTTGATCAGCTCGATCAAAATGATTCCCTTTTTCCTCTGTATCTGAACAGAGATCCACCGGTTTTTTGCATTCTCAATTTTCCGGTTCGCCTCGATCGCATTATCGAGTGCATTTCCAAACAACGTATAAATATCAAGCTCATCCATAAATGAAAGCTGCGCTCCGTCAGCAATACAGCTAAATGCAATATGATTGATCTGACAGGTCAGTTTTTTCTCTGTCAGAACGGTATCTAAGATTTCATTTCCGGTTTTTACTACTGCTTCATACGCGGCAATCCTGCTCTCCATATCAAGAAGCTTCGCTTTTCGTTTGTCTTCATCACTCATGGTGGAAAGCGCCATGAGCTGATGCTTCATATCATGATAATGCTGGTTCACAACTGCCATGCTCTCTTTTGACATCTCGTAGCGCAGCTTCGTCTTTTCCCACAACTGCTCTTTTTTCGTAAATTCCGTCCGTTCAATCTCACGACGAAGCTGTTCCCTCTGGCTTGATAACATGAAAATGCAGCACGGAATTGCATAAATACTGTGAATATGCGCATAGTTCAGTTCTCCTGCCACAATACTGAGTCCCCACACGACCGCAATCAGGACAATGGACGAAGTGGACGCTGAAATCCCCTCCAATAAATAGGTTCCCTGATATGCAGCGCCTTTCGCAAACCAGAAATATGCGAGAAGAAAGGAACCGACCATACACGGAAGATAGATCAATGGGTCAGTATTGCCAATGCGCCCGCCTGTCAGCCATTCTGTCAGAAGCCTGATGCAGTAAAAAATATGCTCCACACCATAGCTTAATGCAAAAATATACATTGCCTCACGCAGACTGCACTGCACAAAAAAATAAATGCACCCGATCACAAGACTCCATATCACAAGAAACCAGCCTAACATCATCATGGAAAACATGATATTCTCTCCCATAGATTTCAGTGTACCCTCATATTTTGTCTGCGCCAGTTTCATAATAACCATCAATAGAACTACGCCTGTAATCATACATGTAACTGCTTTCCACAGACTTTTTTCTCTGCGGTTTAATGGAAGGCAGAGCCCTAATGCCGGGAGAAGCATTTCCCAAAAATACAGTGATCCCGCCATATTACATCTCCATTCCTACATAATCTGCAAGTGCTTCCAAAAACTCTTTTTTCCGACTGCGGCTTAAAAATATTTCTGTTCCGTTCACGTAGACAGTGTCTTTTTTGACTTCATCCACATATTTCAGATTCACAAGCTGCGACTGCCCGCTTTTCACAAAATAGTATTCCGATAGTTCATCCGCCATTGTTTTCAACGTAATTCCATGCTTCGAATACACTTTATCTCTGGTATGGAAAAACATATCATGCCCTATCACCTCAATATATAGGATGTCCTCGGTAGATATTTTGCACTTGCTCTCGCCCTCTGCGACTAAAAGCTGCTTCTCCTTGTGATGCTTTGACGCAATGGAACGCACTCTATCCATTGTCATGGCAAGCTGTTCATAAACGACCGGTTTTAAAATAAAATCCAGCGCATTTACTTTATATCCCTCAATCGCATACTGGGCAAGCACTGTAATGAACACAATCTGTGCATCTGCATCCACTTCCCGGATTTTCTTCGCAGTTGTCATTCCGTCCTGATGTTTCATATGGATATCAAGAAATATCAGGTCATAGTCCGCAGAATAGTCATCCAGAATATCTATGCCGTCATTAAAAATTCTTACGATAAATGCTTCGTTTTTCTCTTTTTCATATTTTCTCAGATGCTCGATGAGTGCTTTCTGACACTCACGTTCATCCTCTACGATTGCTATTTTTAACATAACTTTCTCCCAGATGAGAAGAGTGCGAAGCCATAGTTTTGGCTCCACACCCTGATAAATTTTTCACAATCTACAATGTAATATCTTCGACGGATATACCAAGTGAAGATAACTTTGCAAGTGTGACCTTAATCTGATAATCAAGTTCTTTGTTCTCCACACCACCATTGGATTTTTTAATGCGCTGCAGATCCGTATATTTGTCAATTGTCAAACTGATAAGCTCTTCTCTTGTCATTCCATTATCCTCCATGCTATCACCGCCTTTCGTTGGTGATATTATAACATAATGTAAAGTTCCTATTCAATTGAAAAAGGTGCAAAGCCCTTTTTCTATCACGACTTTACACCTTCTTTTTTATATTGTTTTCTGTTAATCTTCCAAACTTGTCTGAATATCCTGTATTTCCTTCAAATACTCTTTTTCAAGCTTTTCATACTCTTCGTTCCGAAGCAGTTCAAGCTTTCTTTCCAGTTCTGTTAAGTGTTTTCTTAATTCATACTTGAATTGTACATCTGTTGGCATATATTCCTCATTCACTTTCCATCACCGCCTTTCGCTGGTGATATTATAGCATAATGTAAAGTTCCTATTCAATTGTCAATGTACGATTAGGAGGGAAACCATTCATATTGAAAACTTTAAAGAATTTTCGAATCCATATAGAAGATACGCCACACATATCTCAATGAATTGTAAATTTACAATATCATAAAAAAGACTATGAAACAAATAAATTTTTTATTAATTTTGCTGCTGACACAGCAAAAACAACACCCACAATCAAAAATAAAATCTACATAAAAGAGCTGCGTACCAATTTCTCAGTACAGCAGCTCCATAAATCTTAAGCTTCTGCTTTTTTTGCTTCCCCTTCCGGGAAAATGATCTTATTAACAAAGAAGAATACCACCATGGATACACCACCATTTAATACGGTTGTTCCGATGTTGTAGAGCCAGTCCGGTACAAATATTCCTGCAACAGCAACCCAGATACAGTTGATGGAGTTTACAATACAGGTTACGATACAGAATGCGATCAGATACCACATTCCCTGATACCAGATATTTCCTTTGCTTCGGAATACGAAGCTTCTCTGGATTGGGAAGTTGATACACTCACCGACTACCATAGCGATCATGTATGCACAGAAATAAGGAAGTCCGCCGTGCTGTGCGTCATAACCAATGATGTTCCATTTAAAGGTTTCACCGAATAATGTAATGTCGATTCCCGGGAATCCAAAGTCGATATTTGGAAGTCCTGCAAATGCAAGTGGCAAAAACAGTAACATGAAATACTTAAATACTGTGATTAAGTTACTTACAATTACAAATAATCCACCCTCTCTGATCCATTTTGATGCGCCCGGATGTTTCTCGGCAAATCCAAGCCATAAGTTTTTGATTTTCTCCATAATTCTTATCCCTTTCTCTCTGGACTGCGAAACTCTTCTTTGCAGTTTCTGAATAACTTTCTGCATTTATATTCCGCTTTACTTGTCTTAATCGTAACATAAGAATTTCTCTATGGAGAAAATTTGCATAATCTGTGCTTTTTTTAGCATAAATGGTAAGGATTTTACAAAAATGGGATCATATATACTGGCAGATAATGGATGCCATTCTCCCATTTATAATCCTTCGTATGAACCACGTACTTATCTCTGATGCGGCTGCTATACTTATCGCAAAACATATCTAACGACTTATGCCCTCTGTAGTTTCCAGACTTCACTTCTATCGGGTTAATTTTATCCCCTTTTGACAACAAGAAGTCTATCTCATACAGGTGATTCGATGTATCGCTTTCCATCGTGTAATAAAACAGGTTGTTTCCTCTGGCAACTAACATCTGAGCCACGGCATTTTCATATATATATCCGAGGTTTGCTTCTAATTTATCCGATAGCAGCTTATTATAAATGACATTTTCTGTATAGTTTTTATCCTTAAAAGCGAGCGTTATAAACAACCCGACATCCGAGGTAAATAACTTATACCGTCCGGCATCTTTTTCCAGCGACATTCCTATTCCCGGATTATTTGCATGATATGCAATATTTACAGTATACGAACTAAGAATATCCGGTATTAATTCACGAACCTGTTCCAGACGTGTTCCCTCCCTCGCATTTGACAGAACATATCTCGACGCATTTCCGCTGAGACTCGCCGGAATTGCATCGTATATATCACCTGCAAGCCCGGTTCCATCTATCTTTGTAAAATCTTCCTCATACAAATCGACAATTTCCCTTTTTACCTCATCTACTACCTGCAAATTATTGTATTCTAAGTAAGCTTCTACCGCCTGTGGCATTCCACCGATCAGCATATACAACCGGAACACACGCATCAGATTCCTATGCATCGCATTTCCGGCAGATTTTTTGTTTTTTAAAAGCAGCTTAATGGTATCCGCTGTGATTTCATCACCAACCGCCCACAAAAATTCTTCAAAATCCATCGGATACATGGATATCTTATGTTCTTCACTCGGAATTAATATATCCTGCGTATTCTTCTTTATAGATAAGAGTGATCCTGTTTCAATGTATTTATATCTTCCATCTGCCACAAGATACTTGATTGCCTGTCTTGCCTTCGGCAATAATTGAACCTCATCAAATATAATCACAGATTCCTTTTCATACAGTCTGACTCCGGTCAACTGTTGTAATTGGAGAAAGAAAAAATCCAAATTATATCGCAAATCCCCACTCATTATCTTACATTTAATACGCAGATCCCCATAATCCTAATTAGCATATGCGATTCGTCTACACACTATTCTTTTCATACCTTAAAATTTTTTATTTGTATTCATGCAAAGGACAAAGTTTTCCTTTAAGCTCTGTAGCTAACTGTATATCCATCATTCCTTCTACAATTTTTCTAATATTTTAAGACCAAGTTCAAAGGCCAGTAGCATGATTTTACTCTTATCATCCAATCTTGCACTGCCTGATAAACTTCTTGGCTCCCAGGATGAATGGTCAAGGTTATCTCCTGCATAAAAGAACTGGAAAAATTCTGTTCCCCTGAAATCACAGAGTGCCTGCATTCCAGCACACTCCATCTCGACACAGACCGCACCCATTTCTTTTCTCTTATTCACCTTATCCCTTGTTTCTCTATAGCAGGCATCTGTTGTCCATGTGATTCCTTCCACATAAGGATATCCAAACTCTTTCAGTACTTTCTTAAACTCATCCCTGTAATTATGATTCACATCAATTGTGTCACATGGTTTCGCATAGTGGTAACTCGTTCCCTCATCCCTGACAGCCTTAATCGGAATAATAATTCCACAATCTTCAATCCGTTTATCTAATACCCCACAATTTCCAAGCAAAATCAGTCTTTTACTTCCCATTGCAATTATTTCTTCGTACTGTCCCACGCATAAAGGTTCCCCGACCATTGATTTGAACATTGCAAATCTTTTTCCTTTATATGTAACTTCATAAATAGGATTCACGCCACTTGCAGAATGAACACTCGCTATTTCTTTTGCACGAAAAAATTCCAGTACCTCATTGAAAAGTTCTTCTGAAAAACAGGAAATCGTAACTTCCGGAAAATTTTCAATCTTCTCTACACACATATCCGGGTTGATGATTGCAGTTTTATTTGCGTCAAATTCTTCTAATAACATTTTCTATCTATCTTACCTTCCTGTTTTTTTGAATCCATGCTTAAAGTGCTTGTATTAGTTCGTTATTAAATTATTGTTAGTCAGACAAACTTGAATTTTCAAATTAGTCTTTGCAAATAACCTTTGAACCTTCACCATCAATTACAA